>Ga0126342_10014869_pt1 | contig 13695 bp, 10 predicted proteins | sample Cyp1metagenome_FD_92528 | JGI IMG/M metagenome (GOLD analysis project Ga0126342, IMG submission 92528) | Coral microbial communities from Lord Howe Island, Old Settlement Bay, Australia - Cyphastrea 1 metagenome | ecosystem: Host-associated > Invertebrates > Cnidaria > Coral ...
TCTTGGCCAAAACGTCAGTTGCAACGTCATTTACTACATAAGCCCTGCTTTAGAACATGAACTACAACATTACTTCTTACATAAGGAAATTTTCAGAACATTGAGGACAACGTCTACGGACGGTGTCAACACTGATAGAGGACACTGGTTGAAATAATATATAATAGTATTAATATCTAATTTTCATATAATGTTTATCTAAACTTTATCTAAGTTTTATCTAATTTCTATCTAACAAATCTAAAATCATCTAACAATATCTAATAATATCTCGTATTCAACAATATCTAATAGTATCATATAGTATCTAACAATATCATAGACAATATCCAACAATATCTTTTGAGATCCAACAATATCTCACAATATCTGAACAAAATCTAATAATATCCAACACTATCTATTAATGGCCAATGATTTATGATAATATCTAACAAGATCGAATCTTATCCTGTATTATATGATAAAATCTAACAAAACCAAATAGTTTCTCATGTAACAATATCTGACTATGTACATACGCTAACGTTTGCAAAAACAAAAACACTCATATTTACGCGCAGCTCTGCCTTTTTAGGGATGTGGGGGCACGCCGTTGATTGCGGCTGTCCCCTGTGCCATTGCTTCCGCCGAGTTTTTGCCCTCATTGCCCTGGGGCCTCGCTCCTTTCAGGGCCAGGCAAAAAATCGGTTCAAAAAGTGCAAAAAATACTGTAATTTACAGGGGTTTGGTGCTGTCATGGGCAAAAAAATACGTAAATACCAGCGTTTCAGCGTCCAAACGTGGCCAAAACACCGCTACTTACAGTGGCCAAAACACCGCTATTTACAGTGTCTCGTGCCTTCCACGTTTTCTTGACATTCCTATGTTGGGCCTATGTTGGCCCATGTTGAGCCATCTTGGGAGCTATGTTGGGGCCATGTTTGGGCCATCTATGTTGAAACGATCTTAAGATGCCAATTGTTCCGCCCCGGGCCCCTCCTGGAGCTCAAAACCAGCAAAAAAAACGAGGTTTTGCAACATCGGCAAGATGAAATCCTGTGCCGCCGAAGGGCCCGAAACAGCGTTAAAAAAAAAAACGATGTTTTTTTACACCGCAAGCAAAAACCCCGTAAATTAGAGGTCCTTCAGTCTTGCGGGAGTCGAGACGGGGTGGTTTGGGAGGTCGCGCCGAATCCGGCCAGGGGCCCACGGGGCCCGGAGCTGGCCGTGGCCGTGGCATTGCCGTACGGCAGTTCTCTCCTCTCCGAACGACAAAGGGGCCGCCGCCCCTGCCGCCGACCAACCCCCCCCTCTCCGTACTGTACTATCAAAAACTACCGCGGTTTACGGTGTTTTTTGCTATTCTCATTTTTCGACTCTTGCGGCTTAAGATGGGTCAACATGGGCCGACATAGGCCGCAAGATGGGCCACCATAGCCCCAAGATGGGCCCAAATTGCCCTCAAGATAGGCCAACATAGCCCCAAGATGGCCTTAAAGATAGGCCAACATAGCCCCAAGATGGGCCAACATAGCCTTGAAGATAGGCCAACATAGCCCCAAGATGGGCCAAGATAGGCCAACATAGCCCCAAGATGGGCCCATATAGCCTCAAGCCGTGGGCCCCTGACCGGCTGTCGCGCGTAAGCGCTTAAATTTAAAGGCTTATTACGCCTGACAGCCGGGCGCTGGCCAAGCAACGACTTTTGGCTTATGGTGTGGGAAGATTGGGCCGAGATTCTCCGCGCAAACCCATGGCTATGTTGAACTGAGGCAGGCATAATGCGCAGTGCTTGCCTGTATGGAAGCAGTCTGGGCCTATGTTGAGGGCAGGTTGTGCCCATGTTCAGCCAAGTCGCGCCCATATTGAGCTATCTTGGGCCCATCGGGCTTATGTTGGGCCAAGTCGGGGCCCATGTTGAGCCATCGGGCCCATCTTGGGCCTATATTGGCCGCTATGTTGGGCTCATCTTGGGTCCATGTTGGGCCTATGTTGGGACTACGTTGGCCTATGTTGGGCCTATGTTGCTCATGCTGGGCCATCTTGGGAGCTATGTTGGGGCCATGTTTGGGCCACCCCCCGCCGTCGGCGGGGTCTGCGGATATTTGACAATATCTAAGACTATCTAATCATATCTAACAATATCTAAATTTTATATTTGACATTAATATCTAATATAATCCATCTATCCATATGAGTTGTCATTCGTATCTATGGAGTGTCCGATGCCCCTTCGGAATCCTCGGGTGTGGGAAGAAACGGGCATTGGAGGCGAGGCTGAACCGAACAACCTCAGTGATTGGCCCGATCCTAAACCCCGAAATGCTGCGGTTTCTGCAAGTCAAGGTGGATGATTTCAAATTTTGTCAGTATCCTTTAGTGAAATATGACACATATGACACTGAGACACTCCATCATTGATATCAATCCCTTGCATCGTCTGCCAGCAATCTCAGCTATCTCCAGCGTGTATCGGAGAGGTCACACTAAGAAAGGTGGCTAACATCAACCATCCACCGACGGCAGAAGTAATCAGTAAGTATTCTGTCTACCTGGACCATGTTTCACAGCAGTTTCAGACGGCCATTTCTAAAAAACGGAATAGCGCCCTTGTCTCAAGCTCTTTCTTCAAGACCATCAAAAGAGATAAAGAGGGATAAGAGGTGAAACGACAATACCGACAATGGCTGGAGGAGTGCAATGGCCCTTGGAATCTGTGCGATGGAAGGTGCTGCAAACGGCTGGGTGCAGCCTTTCGGGCTTTTGTGCATTGTTTCAGACTTGAGCAATGAAAGGAAGATGTGGTTTCCGTAGCTATGGAAAAGGCAGATGAATTGAATAAAATGAAACCCCAGAACCTGAACGACACCAGCGCTTGCGCTCCACCAGATGAGTGCCCTGGCTGCAGCCAAGACAAGTGTTGCAAAGTCAACTGTAACCAAAATCCCATGAGGATCAATGGGATGCATAGTGCATCAACAACGTGCTCGAATTTGCTCAACAAGCAAACGCAAGCATCGTCAGGCTAGTTGAACGTAGTTGAAACATACCCAATTTGCACAAATAGAGAGCCGCTTGAGTCTCGTGTTCGAGCATTTCAAGTCATTTTACGTCTTCTTTCATTTGAAATTTCTTGCCTATGTCCAGCTTTGTAAGCGGAGCCAAGATGAGTCAAGGAAGTGGCACTACGCAATCTTCCTTTGTATTTGTTGCCTGTGGCTTTGTGTTGGGATGAACAATGCCTCAGTGGCTTGGACACTCAAGGACAGCATTTGATGCAATACATTCAAAGCGACGGATGTAGGATGATTTGAGAGCAAAAACAACTTAAGGTAGAAACACAAAACATGTAGAAAGTAGATAGAGGTAGACTGAGGTAGATGTAGGTTTGGAATGGTTTGGAATGATTGAATTATCAAGGTCAGGATGGGGTTTCAGAGCAATCAAAAATTGAGATAGACGGTATGAACAGGGAAGTCAGATACTCCAATGAACTGAATAACACAAGCGCCATTTCCATGTGGCCAGGATTCATGCACAAGAGTGACTGGTTTGAAGTTCAGCAGTGCAACACAGTTTTGTGACTGTGGAAACATATAGAGAATGATACAGCGACATGTACACTATGCGAAACTAGAGACATGTCTGCGAAACATTCATCAACATAAGAAGCAAGGCTTGAGTTGCCATGTCAGATTTCGTCAGGACATAGCAGACTCACAACTCCTGGACCTTCGGCAAGAGGGCGTTCTGGCCTCTGGCTTTGCGATGGGCTACTGCCTTGGCCCTGTCACAATGGGAATCCTGCTGGACTCTTGGCACGTCTTGGCACAGACCCCAGACATACCCATACCACTTCTGAAGTTAGGATTCTCAACAACGACAAGAAATTTCAATCAGACTTCTTGGACATACTCGGACTTCGTTTAGCTGTTTAGCAGAGCCACTCCTCCTCGATTTAGCAACCAGCCATGACCAGCAACACTTTTTGCGGCGATCCTGGCACCCAGCAGACACCAGCACCAGATCTGAGTTCTTTTCGAGCGGATCTTGAGGAACACTCAGATGCACTTTCTTCTAAGCTCATTGCACTGTGCTGGTCCGAAGATTCAGTCAAGCATGGTCAAATTTTAAATTGTTTGTAGCTTTCAAGGTTTTTCCTCGTTTTTATCCTTGTTTTTTCTTGCAAAATTCCACCCACTCCTGGCTTTGCTTGCTTGTGCGCTCTTCAAACCTTCTTCAAATGTACAGTACAATGCAGTACATGTTTGCAACATTCCAGGACAAGATGGGAAGGCGACCGACCTTGCTACTGTGCTGCATTGTGCCCTCAGTATGCCAAGCTGCTACTTGCCTTCGTTTCGCCTAAACTTGTTTTGCTGACGCCACTCCATGAGATGTGCTCGTGCGACTCACGCAATCTCACGCGCCAGTCAGTCAAGATGTTTTTGAGGTTTTATTCGCGGAGACAAACAAAATCAAACAAATATAACTGTAATATAACAAACGGAATCAAATGGATTCAAGGGATTTCAGAAATTTCATGGGATGCTTGACCCCAAAGCCTCCTCACAGTCAAGGCAGCAGCCTATTTGGTGAGAGTACCCGTCTTGGCAGCAAGCTCAGAGACACAGAGAGTAAACACAATGCAACAGGAATGCAACACCAATGCAACACTAATGCAGCAGATGCAACAGTTCATAACAGTTCCTCGCGGGCTTTTCCCGTGAATATGGGACCAGGGTGGATGCCACCACCGGGCGGACAGTCGCTTACACCTCCAAATTTTTGTCGCTTACAACTCAAATGTTTGTCGCTTGCAACTCCAGATCGGGACCCATGTGCATGGTGACATCGATGTACTTGTGCTGTCCCCCCACCCCACCCCTGGTTCAACGTGTATGTGTGCTAGTGTTTGTGTGATATTCTTGGTTTGCAAGTGCCAGGGAACGTTAACATCCCACCCCACCCCATCAGCCTACCCCTTGTCTTCTCTGGATCGAGAAGGGGCTCGAGTCGCAAGGACAAATTGTTCGAGTCGCAAGTGACATATACGAGATGTAAGTGACGCGGAGATGCAAGTGACAAATTTTCGGAGTCGCAAGTGACAGCCGCGCCCCACACACCTGTTTGATCCTGTCTGTGCCTTTTTTTTCTGGTTTTTGAACATTGCTGTATTCTATCTACAGTACATCATTCTACATCTATCTCCTGTATTCTACAGTACTGTATCCGTCTCTGCTTCAGGATTACCATGTACATACAGGTTCTGTTCAAAATGGGGTTCGTAGTTTTTATCTTCAGGAGGTCACAAGTCACTATTGACATCTGTTTTTCCATGTATTTTCTATTTGTTTAAAGCGGGCCTGCACCTAAATCAAGCAAATCCCGAACTCTTCGCGCTAGCTTCATGATGCCAAAGCTATGTTCGGCTCAATGATGGACGATGAGGTCCATTTGGAAATTCGACCAGTTTCTCGCGCCGCCCGGCGCTAGCACAGCGCTAGACAAAGACTCCCGTGAACCACCGTGAGGACATGCTAGGATAGAAAACGACAGAGATCGGGATTCTCTAGTTTGGCGCTGCGTTGGATCCCGGTAAAGAAAAGGAAACATATATATATATATATAATATATATATATATAATTATATATATATATAATTATTCATTATTGAAAGGGGAATTGAGAAGTATCATTAGCAATTGGCTTTCAAACGGATTGCAAACAACAGAAAGCAGCAAAGCTTCAGAGCCCGTTTGCGTGCGAAGATTTCAGTTCTAGCTCAAGCGACACCTCCGAAGAAAGCCCCGTGCTAGTGCGCTTGCCACGAATTTCTAGATTGATACTGTAAGTCATGTTTTATCTATCAAATTCCACGATACCTGCATCAAACAGTTCAAACATATATTTGCCAAGAAACGTGCACCCACCAAACTGCGACTTGCGCTTTCAGGAACCAACATCGAGAAGACAAGTATATAATATATTTATTATTTATTGCTTATTTATAAATGTGAGACACGCGGTGACACATGCATATCCAAAAATTATATGAGAATACATTGCATGGTGAAATTCTTGCAGGTCCTGCAATATCCTGCAATACTTGAGCCTGAACACCAGACATCACCAGACATCACCAGACTCAGGCTCAGCCCGGCTCCTGGCCTTTCACAATGGCTCTTGCTTACCTTCGCTGCTGCCAGGCACATTCTTGAACTTCTTAGGGTTGAGTTTTTGAGAGAATTTCATGATTTTCCATGTTCTTTTCTGAAGCTGACTGCGAAACGCTCTTTGGTCCTTTCATGTCCTTGGCAACTCTGAGCATCAATGAACTACAAGTCCTGCTTTCGAACGGTCCTCGAACTGCTTAGGCAATCTGCAGCGGAGGAGCAACTGTGAGCAGCAAGGTGGCGCAAGCAGAATCCTTTCTCATTTTAACCCCTCGCTTGGTAGCCTTGGTCATCACCCTTTTCCATCATTAACAGCCAACTCTACACGTCCTGCCTTATGAATCCTTATGCCCTATCAAGTTCTGCATGATGTCTTCATGATGTGCAGGTGTACTTGAATGAGATTATGCCAATTAAGTGCAGAGATGCAATGCTGAGCACCTTAGCAGCACCATCCGAATCATGACTTTCCTTCAGATTCAACTTTAGATTCAACTTATTCAACTTCAGATTGCTTTATGGATTGGGAAAGAGTCCGGAAAGAGTATCATGTATTTGCATGTATTTGCCAGGCAGACAAACATGTGCAAGTTGCATTTATTGAGCAGATAGCTGCAGAGAGTGTTACAAACTTCAAGCTGGCTCGAAGGCATAGTTCATATTCAGCTGCAGTTGGGTGGCATGGCACTGACGGTCTGTGCACTCTTTTGGCCCAAGTGGCAGCAACTGCACGCAATCCTCATGGTGCCTTTGGTAGATTTCGGTACTTGGGGTCTTTTTAGTCGACAAGGCAAAGACTTTCCTAGTGCGTGCGAGCACCTCCTATTTGTGACCTTTTGTGGTGCAAAAATATGCAAAAATGCTCAAAAAATGCTCAAAATATTCTAAACTTCTGCAACGAAAATAAATTTAAGTTCAGATCGGGTTGCTTCACCGATGCTATCGAATCTCAGGCATTTCTTGACTGCAATGACACTCAGTTGATCTCAGTTGTGCAGTCTGGTTGCGTGTGTGTGTGAGAGAGTCTATATGCTGCCTTTTTTCCTGTAGATTGAGGCTTACTTTAACCATCTTTAACCCGACATTCATATGAAATCATCTCAGAGTTGCCAAGACTGACAAGCTGCGGTAGTTGAACGAACGCCTGTACAACAACCAAACGACTATTGACTATGAATGAATCTCTTTGGAAGTTTCCTGGGGCCAGTCAAGTGCCCCAACCCAGTTCTTTTTCCAGCTGCAATATTTTGATGTATTTCGACAATTTTTAACGCATTCGGCCGCGAACTTCAAAATGCATTTATTCCATTTGGTTGGCGCTTCTTTGACACAACCAGCTTGCTCCCTTGCTTTGAAGCATATCAATCCAAATCCGATCCTTGGCTCAAGAAGGCAAATAGGCAAATAGGGTTCGCTAGAGGAATTCAATGGAATTCAATCACCAGTCAGTCACCTTTTGGATTTTTTTTCATCTCCTTGACTCAACTTGACTCCTTGACATTTGACATTTGAAGGTGCCTGGCCTGGTGACCACTTTGCTGATGCTTTCTCCAAAGTTGTGTCCAGAGAGCTTGACGCTGGTGCCAAAAGGCTTGGAGAGCTGTTCAGACCACAATCGGGCGATTCTGTGCAATGCGTCGCGGATGTTTCAATGATTGAGGCATGTTACAACCTGTCGAGGCATGTTGAAGCCAATCAGTGATCCTGATGCATTTGAAATGATTCCAATGCGCTTTGGGCTGTTTGTTTTTGCAAGGCGCTCATTCCAGACCCTTTAGGGAACTACTGCAAACGCCTCATCGCACGGTTCTGCTGGTTTTGGCAGCTTGGCGACAAAATATCCACGAACGAGAGACGCCGAAGCTACTTCAACTTCTCTCCAAAACCACTTGCAGACCACTATGATGTTAAATTATGTTAACACGGAATGTTCGGCTTTGCGCATTGTTTTGGTTTGATGGTTCAGCTGCCTTGGTTCTGTCACGGGAAGACAATGCCAAGAGATTGATGCCATGATGCTCCCACATAAGCAACTGTAGAATATCTGTAGAATATGGTCAATAAATGTCAATAAGTCAAGTCAAGTCTGGCAAGATTGTAGCATTGTAGTAGCTATATTAATGCTGAAGTGAAATTGCACGTGTTATTTTAGTCGATCTCATTGTTCAATGTCCTGATAATGCTTAGGAGCTGCCAAGTATTTCTGGACGCGGCTCTCAGGATCTCTCAGGGATTTTATATTCTTCCTGGCTTTACATAGTTCCTTTTGAACCCGGAAAGACGTGATGCTACTGTATATTGCGGTATTATATACTCTTCCAAAAAAAGATCTTGGGTGGTCTTGACATTTGAAGAGGACATGTCTTGGCAGTTGGTTTGCAATATTAGGCCATGGAGGTTAAGACATTGATCCGTTCGACATTCCTTCTCTTTCTATCACAACAACTCCAGGTACTCAACCAATTCTTTCACCGCATTTGCCAACAGGCACCTTGGTTGCAGTTACAACTGGACAATTCCACCAATTCCGGACCACAATCAGCAAGAACGTGCAGCGGAGGTCGATGGAGATTGTGCTTGATTGTGGTTGATATCTAGCTGGACCACTTAAGTTTCACGTGCAATCGTGCAGTCGTGCAATCCTTGGGTGTTGCGTTTGCAGGGCAACGATGCCTGGGGCATGAAGTTTCTGCAGACCATCGGCAAGCGCGAAACTAGAACAGTGGTTTCCAACGTGAAGTTTGTTTGCAAATTGGCTGCAGGAAAGGCTTGGATGAAGAGAATGATGTCTTATTTCATTGTTGAGTCTTTTTGTTGTCTTACGGATGCCTGCATTGCTACGTAATGTGCAGTGAAAGCCAGATGGACGTGCGTAGGTAAGAAAATATACAGATTAAGCAAGATTAAGTGTTTTATTTTTGTATTTTTTGTTTCCATGGTTGAGAAGCGTCCTCTACGTGACATCATATGACATTGCAAGATATGACACCCCACTCACAGTCAGACTGTGGCCAGCTGAAACGGCAATCAAAATATAACACACGGCAGAGCACACAAAAGGTGAAAACTCACAGAAGCTGTTAATTGGCGTGTTTTGGATTCAAATTGTTTTGCCATGAAATGGAATGTGCTGTTTCGAATTCAATTGATTGCAAAAGAAGACCGCACTGGTCTTGCATTTTGCAGAAGCTCACGTTTTGCCTTTGTGCTGGAATTCTTTTAAGCTGTCAGCTGTCAGCTTGAAGGCAAGATTTTGGGTGGGCTCCTGGCAGCCTCTGCATCCAAGCATTTGGGAACATTGGCAGCAGTTCTTGGCGGCTGCTTGGCAAAGACAGGCAAAGACGCCGGCATTTTGAGCAAATTGGTTTGCCATGGTTTGCCTGATGTCGCCCAAGTCCATGTTTTCATGGATGGATGGCCATGATTTTGCAATAACTGCAGACTTACGCACACATATATACTGTAAGTATTTGTAAGTTCAGTGTATTTCAGTGTGCTGTAACTCTGCCACTTGCCTTTGGTTGGTTCTTGTATGATCTTGTATGTTCTTGTCTATATTTGGCTTTGTGTTCGTGCTTGATCTTTGGCTGGGGCCTCTTGGTTGCAGTGAGTCAGCTCTCTCAAGAAATGCCGTTGTTGCGTTGAAGCAGCTGCAGCGTATTGAAGCACGTCTTTTTGTATGTGGCTTTGGTTGAGGAGATGAGGCGGGTAGGAAGAAATTAGCACCCAACTCGATGCATACTGCATGGCTCTTCCCTGGTTGGTTGAAACGATGAACGAAAGGAATTAACTTGAAAGGTATTTGTCGGAAGATTACCTATATCTCTGTGACTCTGTTTGTTCTGTTTTGTCTCTTTTTAGGCATTTCAGAGTTGAAAGTGGAGAGGGGAGCCAGTAGTGCAGTAATTGTCTAATCTCGCACTTTTTTGATGTTTTTTGTTCAATGAATTGAATGAAGCAGCGCAGCGAGGATCTTGGCATTTTCAATTCCTAGATTTCCTAGGGACTGAAAGTATTGATAGTATAAAAAGGTTGCCCTTGTCGACGCTATTCATAGACCCTGCTGCAATATGATATATTTAATTCATTTTTAATTCAGAGGGAAACTTTTTTTTTGGAGTTTGATGAGTTTGGCAAGTCCATGTTTGCGGTAAAATTTTGACCTGAGTTGCATAATGTTGCATATGCGATTTGAATCGAGAGGCTACATGACTTGCGCTGTTGGAACTCTGCTTTTCACCATGACACAACAGAAGATGTCGTTGGCTGTGGCCTGGGGTGTTGCATACCTCGGCGAAGAGGCGCCCTGTGGCGAGCTATCTGAGTCCATTTGACGCATAAGGTGCCATCAATTCCTTCGAGGTAGAACATTGTACCAACATGTTTTGGATTTTTGTGAGCAATGTATTGGAACATATTGGTACATGTCTAGAACATTCCTTTTGCTCAAGATCTTTTCCGGGTTGCAATCGGAATTCTGCAGATGCTTGGCAAGTTTTGGAACTACAGAGGAGATCAAAAAGAGGAATCAAGGGGCACTTCTGGGACTTTTGTGATCTGAACCGGTCATTGAACTCAACAGACTGAAATTCTGGGGCTTTTTCCAAAGGCAATTGCTAGCTGCTATATTGCTGTATGCATAATTGACAGACACACCCCACCAGTGCAAACACCCTGTATATACTGAGCTGCAACTTCGACAGCAAAATTATTCTTTCCAGAAGCCAGTGAGCCAAGGTTTAACTAGCATGTCTAGCGAGCACTACAACAGCAAGCAGCGACATGACAGATACTGCAAGTAAAGTCACGGATTGTTCCCTAGCAATGTAGCAATGATGCTGAAGCACCTTGCAAAAGGGAGTCAAATCACAGAGCGTTATTCCTTGTTGATGTTTCAGCTGTATCTTTCTTTTATGAGACTGGTGCTTCATCGGTGCTTCTTTGTTCTCGTTCTCATTTGCCCCGCTTCATGCACGACAGAGTCTGACACAGTGATACGGTTCTTGGTGCTCTGTTTGTTGCTTCAGTGCAGGTTGCGAACGTTTTGGCCATGACCACCTTGGTGCAAGCCTTCCCAATGCAGCTGCGAGGGCGAGGGGCTGCTTGTCACATTCCACAGACAGAGAAGAGATTGCAAAATAGTGCAAAAGCAAAATCAAAAACTGCATGAGCAGCATGGGTGACCAGATGTAAAGACAATGGCTAAAGATCATATGATTATTTAACCGACAAAATTAGCGGAAGACTGAAGTAGTAGGGAGTCGACTTGGGATGTTCAAATTTGTGTGAAAACCTTCACAACCACCCACCTTGGCCATGTCCATTGCGAGTAGTAAGTAAATTTGTCGTTTGAACAACACATTTGTATGCAAGGGAAATGAAGCAGCTGACGTCAGTGCCCCAAAGGAATGCAAAGCATCCAAAGTTAAGTGGAAGCGATACGGATCCTTGTCACCAAGTACTCTTACGACATATGACATTGGGTAGTCAAGAGATCTCTTGATGTGGACAAGGCATGCTGAAGTTTGTAGGCGGGGGGAGAAATTTGAATGTTGCTGTATAAGTTTTAAGCATATAGCAAAGTTTTGCACAATAAATGACTGGAGTCATTGGCATAGTGGCATAGTGATTGGCGTAACTTGATGTGACTTGAGTCGTGCGATTTCGTGGGTGTCTACCAAGACCAAGGTCAGCCTGGTTTGCGCGCCCAACGCACTAGCAGGAATTGTTGCTGGAAGCCTTGGAGCTCTTAGTGCATACTATGCCACTGCAACTTGGTCCATTCGGAATTCGTGCCACGGCCAATAGGGCGAAAGAAGTTCATAGACTAAAGTCATCTAAAGGCATCTGACTGAAGTCCTACTGAAATTTCTTCTGTGAGTTCCAGTCTAGTCTATTTGATCGAGCAAGTCTTGCATTTGGTTCCCTAACACGGCTCGCAAGCACGGTGGTGTGGCGCACAGTACTGTTGATTGTGTGCCTATATGTGCCGATACGTGCTACACATGGCATGACATTTCAAAGTATATAACCGCTTCATTACGTGCCTCTTTTGACATGCGTCTCGGTGGAAACAGGGGTGAACCTTCAGGTTCCTTTTGTTGTCAACGCGGCGAGCATGGTCATCAGCCTCTTGGTTCAAGTACTTTGATTTGTATTGAATTATGTAGAATTACAGGTATCGGTATTAGACATTATTAGACTGTATATATATATATTGAAACTATAGAAATATTGAAATTATATCAACTTCATTTTTATACATGAATATATTCAGGTACATACTACTGTAGAAGTTACATTATGTATATTAAAATATATATATATATCATATATAGTCATATGAGTCATATAGTTATAGTTACAATACAAATACAAGTAGTATGCATATCCATGTAAAATCAGATAAAGATAGTTCAAGATGTTCACCAAGATGCACCAATGATATGTCTTTGCAATCTACGTTTACATTTGCAGGCATTTTCATACTCCGTCTGAAAACTGTTTGAAGTGAAAGTTCTTGAAGACTACTTTCTAAGGAAAGTCTTAGTACTCGTAACAGGCATGATTGATGCATTCTGTGAGCTTATAGCCTTCTTAAACTTTCCTTGGTTGGTTTGTCTTTTCCTTGGATTTTCTGTTCCTTTGTGTCTCCCTTGGAAACCAAACAAAACCAAAGGAAACCGAAGGAAAACCATAGAATCCACCCATCCCCAAACCAAAGAAAATCAAAGGAAACCAAAGGAAACCGAAGGAAACCAAAGGAAACCGAAGGAAACCAAAGGAAATCAAAGGAAACCAAAGGAAATCAAAGGAAACCAAAGGAAATCAAAGGAAACCAAAGGAAATGGAAGGAAACCAAAGGAAACCAAAGGAAACCGAAGGAAACCAAAGGAAACCGAAGGAAACCAAAGGAAATCAAAGGAAATCAAAGTAAACCAAAGGAAATCAAAGGAAACCAAAGGAAATGGAAGGAAACCAAAGGAAATCAAAGGAAACCGAAGGAAACCAAAGGAAATCAAAGGAAACCAAAGGAAACCAAAGGAAATCAAAGGAAACCAAAGGAAATCAAAGGAAACCAAGGAAACCAAAGGAAATGGAAGGAAACCAAAGGAAATGGAAGGAAACCAAAGGAAATGGAAGGAAACCAAAGGAAACTGAAGGAAACCAAAGGAAACCAAAGGAAATCAAAGGAAACCAAAGGAAACCGAAGGAAACCAAAGGAAATCAAAGGAAACCAAAGGAAATGGAAGGAAACCAAAGGAAATCAAAGGAAATCAAAGGAAACCAAAAGAAATGGAAGGAAACCAAAGGAAATCAAAGGAAACCAAAGGAAACCAAAGGAAACCGAAGGAAACCAAAGGAAATCAAAGGAAACCAAAGGAAATGGAAGGAAACCAAAGGAAATCAAAGGAAACCAAAGGAAATCAAAGGAAACCAAAGGAAATGGAAGGAAACCAAAGGAAATGGAAGGAAACCAAAGGAAATGGAAGGAAACCAAAGGAAATGGAAGGAAACCAAAGGAAATGGAAGGAAA
>Ga0126342_10014870_pt1 | contig 13695 bp, 17 predicted proteins | sample Cyp1metagenome_FD_92528 | JGI IMG/M metagenome (GOLD analysis project Ga0126342, IMG submission 92528) | Coral microbial communities from Lord Howe Island, Old Settlement Bay, Australia - Cyphastrea 1 metagenome | ecosystem: Host-associated > Invertebrates > Cnidaria > Coral ...
GAATCATTTGTTTTGCCATGTTTTTCCGGTTTCTCAATGGTGGGGGACCCTTCAAACATCACACTTAGATCACTTAGAATGCCTCCCTAAGACTTGGAATGTATTTCGCAGGAAGAGGAAGGAAGAAATTACTTCAGAAGGCGGCAAAAGGTAATGAAAGAATTTCCCACAGAATTATTCAAGTATGTAACGCACGTCATTTTCAGAAAATGTGGTTTGTCCGTTTCCCGGTGGTGGCACCATTTCACGGCAACACTTAGAATGTGTCGAACGTTATCTTTTTGTGCTGTTTCATTCACATTTCCTTGTTCGATCATTTTCCAACAGCAGATTTTGGCTTAAAGAATCAGATTTTGGCCTGAACAAATGATGCCAGGCTTGTTTTTGAAAGAAATTGCCGCCAAAGCCCGGGTCCAGCTCAAAAGCTTCATTTTTGGACGGCTGGTGACAGGAATCCTACACAAAAAGGGCTGGCCAGCAAACCCTGAATCCAAGATCAACCTGAAACTTCTCACTTTTCAAAGTTCGCTTAAGGAAGTTCATGGAATCTGATGCTTGGTTTGAGTGCACCAGTAGTAAACATCTCAAAGGGAAAAAATGCAGCCACCAAAGCCCAAATCCAAAATTTAGCTGAACATCGGCGTTTCTGACAGCTTTGGTACTAGAATCCTAGAAGACACTTAAGGAATTTCCTTTTGAAACATTTTGTTTGCAATGGTTTTCCCATTTCTCAATGGTGGGGGACTCTTCAAACATCACCCTATCAACTGCATACCCAAGGCAGAATGGGCACGATGCCCTCTCATGAGATTGGATTTATATTGAATTATTCATACGAAATATTGAATTTATACAATCCTTCAAACCATGTTTTTCTTTAAAAAAACCAGAGATTTTGCAACAGAATGATGACATTTCTATATGTTTTTGGCGGCATTCTACTGCAAAAAACAGAGATTTTGCAACAGAATGATGAAATTTCTATATGTTTTTGGCGGCATTCTATGTGGGCTGCACAAAGTACATAAAACCCCGCGTATACCGAGTATTTTGAAAATATGGGGCTCAAATGTTTGACATGCTGCGAGCTGGACTTTTTGGCCGGAGGCATTCTATGTGTGGCACTCAATCTCATATTACCCTCACAAAATTTCCTACGAACGATTCATTACAAAAAAGTCCAGCTCGAATAGCAGGTAGTTGAAAATGGCATTTTACGAGGGTTTTTTTTAAGATTTTGCTCCCGCGGCGGCATTCTTTAGAGGGCGCGAGCTAGAGGGGCCCGGCATTCTAAGTTTCAGTCCGTCGCTATATACCACAAATTTCTGCGAACTTTACACCCCAGAAATCTATGAAGTTTACGCTGCAAAAACTTCTGAACTTTTCGCCCCCAAAACTCTATGAACTCTACACCGCAAATATCCATGAACTTTATACCGCAAAATTCTGTGAACATTACACTGCAAAAATCTATGAACTTCTCTACGCCACAAAACCTATGAACTTTATACCGCAAAGTTCTGTGAACTTTATGGCCCAAAAATGTACGAACCTTACACCACAAAAATCTGTGAACTTAACGCCCCAAAACTCTATGAACCTTACACCGCAAAAAGCTATGAACTTTAAGGCCCAAAAAACTACAAACTCTACACTGCAAAAGTCTATGAACTTTACGGCCCAAAAATGTACGAACCTTACACCACAAAAATCTCTGAACTTCACGCCCCACAAATCTTTGAACCTTACGCTGAAAAAATCTACAAACTATACACCCCAAAAATATTTGAACTTTACACCCCAAGAATCTATAAACTGTTAAGGCCCAAGAATCTATGATCTCTACGCCGCAAAAATCTATGCACCATACGGCTCGAAAACCTATGAACTCTACATCCCAAAAACCTATGAACCTTGCACCCTAGACCACAAAAATCTATGAACCTTAATGCCCAAATACCTTTGAACGTTACAACCCAAAAACATCGGACCCTTAAAGCCTCAAAATCTATGAACTTTAAGGCCCGAAAATCTTTGAACCTTACCGAAAAATCTATGAAGTGCACACTCCAAAAAATCTATGAACTTTCAGGCCCAAAAATCTATACCTTACCTGCAGGCATTTGAGGACAGGGGTTTGCGAAGCATGAACTTCCTGAAAAAATATACACGTGAATGCACTACCTCGGCATGACGCTCAGGTAGAAGTTGGCCCAGCTTCAGGTTATCGCAGCGCATGAGAAGTTACCGACTTGCTTTTCATGCGCAGAAAATATACGTATATACATAAAACAAAGTCTTTAAAAAACGGTTTTCAACATGTTTTGCCATGACCTATACCGTTTGAATCATAAATCCGCCCACGCCGCTCGGCGGTGAAGCCGTGTCATTGGGGTGCAATCAGCTAAAAAGAGTTCATTCTAATGATATAACATTTTGCTATGTCAACTTTAGCTTGGGGTGGGGGAGCCCTTGGGACCGCTTTTGCTCCGTCATTGCATATGGTGCACGGTAGCTTCAGTTTTTCGAATTTTGTGACCCTGTGGGGTCTTCGTGAAAGAAATTTAAATTTGACTGAAATGTTGCTCTGTTGGGTCAGGTTTTTTGAATTTTGCGCGATGCTTGAATGGAGAAAGAAAGTGCAGAAAACATCGCAAAAACCAGCGTTTTTGCTGCAATGCTGTGGTGGGCTGCGGGGAGAAAGTTAGAAACAAACTGCCAAACCAACGTGCTTTGCCGTTGTTTAAAAAACTTTTTTGACAAAGTACTGTAAAGACTATGTTTTTGATCGGAAATCAAAAACCTGCGGTAAAAACGGTGTTTGGTTCATTTTTTGATAAGGATGAACACCAAAAAAATAGAAGACATCACATATTACCCGCGTTGTTTGCTGCTCTGCTGGTGCGCCGCAGGAAGAACATCACAGACAAAATGCTGCGACATGTTCTGTTGTTTGCCCCGATGACTCTTCACTACCCAAACAAAAACAAAGATGCCCCTAAATGATTTTTCCACAGTTTTCCAAGTACGATTGAAAACATATGGTATTTACAGTGCTTTCCAAAAAACTGTCCAAAAATGTTCCAAAGCATCATTTTCCGCAGTTGGTCTAGTTTGCGCCAGAAAAAAACATGGTATTCACAGCCTGCCAGAAAAATAAACGCTGGATTTTGCAAGTGTTTTTTGCTTGTGTACTAGCGCGGAGGGACAATAAAACTTTTCCAAAATGTTCAAAGGTCAGCGTTTTTTAATGTTTGTTCATTGGAAACGTACTGTAGGTACCATCTTTTCTTTGAAGGAAAATGGAAAAACTGTGCGAATACCACGGTTTCTTGATGGAAAGCGGGGGGGGAACTGCGAGAAAAAGACAATGTGCTTGAGATTATTTTCGACAGCAGTTGTCCAAAAAGAGTAGCAGCCTTGCTGTGGAGTTCGAAAAAACACCCCCAGCGAATCCTTGCAAGGGCTGCTAAGGGGTTCCCCCATTCCGAACTCTACATTTCAAGTTATACACGTTGTTCTGAATAACAATTTCACAAAAAACCTTCCAAGCTACCCCTCTGGGCAGGTGCTTCACGCGTAGCGGGGTGAATGCGTTGTGAAGAAAGGATGGGTCAAGTTTCATGTGTAGCAGTTACCATGAAGCAGCATGCCCATGCAAAAACTACGTGTAATGAATTTTCATGCTGTTCTTAAAAGCAACCTCAGATGAATGAATTCTCTCGACATGACTCTTGACAAACAGTTGCCATCCTTGACCATTTCTTTGACCTTTCTCACCTGCATTTGGTCATTGAACCATCTTTGCCCCAAAGTCTTGGGTTTTTTCATCTTGAGCCAGAATGATATATCATTTTGTCATTTCAACCCGTATTTTTTCATCTTCGGCCAGAACGATATTTTACCTGTCATCTCGAGCCACGTGGCGTTACACTTTGGCTGAAGCATTGTCATTTTGATTTGCAAAGAAGTTGGTTATGGCCAACTTTAGCGCATTGCAGTCTAAATTCTTGTCATGCACTCAAGTCAGCAGGTTATCTAACAAACCAAAAAGGTAAACCATGGCATTATATGGCAACTGCTTAATTGAGCGGTAAGGTGGTGGCATAGGTGTGTAGTACGCCTATGTCATCACAGAAGCGGGATCAAACGGCATCTGACTCTTGCTCAGTTGCACCTTGACAAAGTATTTCCCGGTTCAGCCTTTCATCCTGCAACTTACCACGCGCAATCTCTGAAACAAGCTGCATACGTGAAGCATGTTTTTTGCGGCGTCCTTATATAAGCGTTAACTAACGGCAATTTTTGGCTGGAGGCACGACTCAATGCAAGACTCCAGAGTCCTCATCTTGGAGTGTGTCACCGGAGCTCAGATGGGTGCCCAATATCGCAAATGTTGCGTCACTCTGTTTGTCCTCATGTGGGAAAACTGTTCAGTTTCGGAGAAAAAAAGAAAGTACACCTGGCTCAGGTTCGAACAGTCACTAGAGGCTATCGACAAAGGACCGCGCTGCAGACATGAACAGACTTGAACAGACTGGCTGTGACTGGCTGAATCAAGAAGTGACATGGAGATACCTGGAATATGGGTCGACATGACCGTGTACACAACGCCCCCAGCATCGGAGATACGACACGAGCACGGTCAAAACGAGAATAAAGACAATAAAAAAGAAGCCGTCTGAAGGTCCAAAGCATCTTCGAAACGGTCATGTGCCACAAGCAGGCTGATAAAGAGAGACGAGCAAACCCCAACCCCCTGTCCAGGTCTCCTTTAGTTTGAGCTGAAGAATTCCCTTGCCGCCACCTTCCAAGCAATCGATGAAACAGAGTCATCTTCGTCCTCTCCCCTCCAGCACCCATCCACGAAATTCTAGTGGCACAAATTGATTTGAGCTCTATTCGCGTCTTTCCTGTTTGCCCACCTGTCCCAAGGGAATTGCCGTCCCGAACCTGGGTATGGCTGCACTTGTAGATCCAAAGCATTCAGCCGTGAAGTCTTCCAAAAGACTGCAACTCCCATGTCGTCCACAGTAGCAGGTGTCTGAACAGCGGCCCAGGGGCTCGCAAGGATTGGGGGAGCTAGGTGTCACCAACTGCAACCCTGGCTTCCAAGCTTGGGATTGGAACATATTGCAGTACGGTGCAATGCTGTGCCTACACTCCTTTTATTGATTTTTATTGCAAGCGTGCACCATGTGTCGACTCAGCGTTTCCACGGGTTACACTTCACTTTGAAGATACTTATGGAAATTTGCTGGGGGTTCATTTCATCAACTTCCGACTACCTAAACAGTTCGTGAGTTTATCATCTCTCCTAGAGTGCAAAAAATGACAGGTTCATCCTGTTATCATCTCTCCTAGAGTGGCTCAGCCTCGACTCCTGCGCTCTGCAGCAGCTGCGCAACTTTGCCAGGAGGTAAGGCCTGATACCAGTTTCCTTGGTCTTTCCGTCTTACCAACAGGGTATATTGAAAAGGTGAAAAAGAGGATGAACAATGGCACCTTGGAGTACTAAATGTGGACAAACTAATCCAAAACTTGCGGGTGTGACTTTGAGCCACTGCCACAAAGCAAAACCGCTCTCGGCACTCTCTCCACAAATTTCCAGGAGAATCAAGTGCCCCCATCACGTGAAGATTTCCTCCAGAATCCCAGAACATGACTATGGGGCACAATGGGCCACCCTAATGCTACCGTACAGTACCTCAGGTGGCTGATGCTACCTTTTCTGACATAGCCTGAACAACATACCACAAATATAAGACATGCCAGAAGATGTTGCTATGTAGTTTTATTTTGACCTTGCTGAATTTGAGTTGTTACTTTGCCCCTGGTGTGTATGTTCCCGCTGCTTGGGAGGCTTCTGGCACAGGCCACCGTCTACAATACTGACGTAAACCGGACAAAAGAATGGAAGGCGCTAAAAGAAGACAAAACAGCCTGAAATGGCCTTGTATATTACACACTCGCACACTACGCAGGACTTTCTCAGGACCTTCGAATGGCGGCCGAACTGCAACTGAGGCAGATTTGGACACAGTGCGATGAGCAATGGCAAGTGATGGTACGTGCGCTGACAACGACCACTTCGCGCAGATGCTGTAGCAAGATGTGCCCGGAGACATGCGCTGCATAGCCACCAAGTGAGTTTCAAGTCTACTGCCCCCATAAGCACGCACGCACCAAGACGCAAATATGTGCGTGTGTGTGTGCGCGCGCGCATGCGCGTGTGAAATATACACACAGATAGGCACATATCTGTGTATAATATATAGAAACATGTAAATGTATCTATATATATATATACATGTGTATGTGTACATATATATATATTACTAGACTGTGAATCTGCTTGGCACTTGGCTGTTGATCCCATGTCAGGTCCGCCACCGACTGTGTCGCCCAAGGGCTAACGTGCAGGGGAGACATGCACGTGGAAAAAGTGTAGCAGCTGCCCACAGTGGTAGCGGAGCTCGGTCGCTCCAGCGCCCGGCATCCCTGTTTATAGTTTTCTCTGAGGTGGCGTCCATTGTAGGACAACATGCCACCGGCTTCTTCCGCCATGCCGGCGGATGAGACTCCAGTGCCACCCTCTTCAGATGGAGGGCGCAGTCGAGAACGTACAAGATTCAGAGCCTATGAGGTGGAAGCGGATGAAGATGATTTTGATGTGGATGCAATCAATGAATGGATGCGTCGGAGACATCAGGAGAGACCTCCAAGACGTCGGCAGCTCTACAGTGATGATGATGATGATGATGATGGTGATGATGATGATGATGATGATGATGATGATAGCCGAGATGGCGGTGGCCAGCGAACCAGCAGCGGGCCACCTCCAGAGTGGAACGGTGAAGACCTGAACTTTCAGGACTACCTGATCAAAGCCAGGCTTTGGTTAGCCACCACCAAGGCTAAGCGCCGCACAAGAGGCCCTTTGCTGCTACAGAAGCTGAGCAAGACCCCTTTCGAAACTATGAAACACTTGGCGAAAGACGGCCAATGGATGGAAAGTGACCGGAATGGCGAAGAGCTCCTAGAGTTCATGGACTTGCCACAGAACTTTGGGGATGACAGGGATGAGGATCTTCTGTCGGCCTTGGCTAAGGTGACATACCACCTTCGGAGGATCAAGGACGAGTCATCGGCAGTTCTTTAAGCGCCATGCGCAAGGTGAAGGAGCATGGCGTCAACCTACCGGAGAAGTACGTTGGCTTCCTCTTGGTGAATGCCTTGCAGCTCTCCGAGGGTGACATCAAGGCCCTGCTCAACTACTCCCGGATCAGGAAGCATGAAACGAAATTGCAACTGGCTCACGTCGGAGTGGATCGCAAGTCTGGTTCTACATCATCAAAGAGCTTTACGGCGGCGGCGAACTACATCGTGAACGAGTTCTATGAATCTGAGATTGAGGAGGAGATCAACATGGCGCTGAGGTCCTGAGCACGATCTTTCAGCAAAAGAAGAAGACCTACCAGCAGACTCTCAAGGCCAAGAAGACCAAGGATCTCTCCCGTGGATACGGAAAGGGACGCGGCAAATCTCTTTCTGTGACTGGGACGGGAGTTCCGCCCTTTCGTGAGGGACAATTCAAGATGACCATTGAGCAGCTCAAGAAGGTGACCAAGTGTGGCATATGCCACAAGGTTGGACATTGGCATCAAGAGTGCCCTGAACGAGGGCAATCATCCTCGAAGGAAGCCCACCACCTTGAGACGGAGGAGGCAATTTTGTGTGGACATCTAGAACGTGAACTTCCTGCCAAAGATGAACTGGCCGGTGAAATTTTGAGCACAGAGTCAGAGGCAGTCATCAGCACGGCTCAGGCTAGCGGCTTGAAGGTAGATGGATCAGCAAGCCACGCGGCATATAGGGCCGACCTTCATGATGACATGAAATGTTTTGAGGTTTATTTTGGCTCTGGGCATGGTATGGCTGATGAGATTCATGGTAAACCCCGAACACTTCAACAGGCCTGTAATTGGGATGATGCAATTTGTGCTACTCTATACTGGTTGTCAACGGATGGCCATAAGCCGCAAAACCTTAGAGAAACTGGCTGAGCAATTACCTCCTGGGTTCTCAGTATGCACCAAGAAACAAGAACACCGTTTCAAAAGTGTTCATGGCCGGTCCAATACTCAGTTTGTAGCACGTGTCCCATCCTCGATTGGGAAGAAGGGTTCCTATTTCATGCCGGCCGTGTTCGACAACCCTGAGAGTGCAGCTGAGGCAGAAAGTTTCAGTGGCCAGAGAAGAATTCTGAGGCAGGCATCGAAAGCCTTGGAAGAAATGACTGTATGTGGAATGGGCTTATAACTAGTCTCCAGCCAGATGAAACTTTGAACGATCCTTGCTTTTTCGAACAGCACCTGTGTACCATAGCCTCTGGAAGTGCTGATAGCACTAGCAAGCCAAAGGCAATTCACCGACTTGCCAACCTTCTAGGCAAAAGCAAGAAGCAGGCTAAGCAGGTGGCTGAAGTCTTCAATTCAAACCGCTTTGGCCCTAGAGCCTCTAATTTTGGTTTGAAACAGGGAAAGGCCTTTGATTTGGTTCTTAGGGGCACGCCGGACCATTAGGCAGTATCTTCAGAGGGAAAGACTAAGACCTGACCTGGTGTGCATTTCTCCCCCTTCAAATTCATGTCCATCCTCCAAAACTTAAGTAAGGGGAAACATGAAAACAACCCGGAGAAACAACCAGAGTATTTCAAAAACCTCTGTGAAGCCAGGTTCTTGCTCTCATCTGCGGTTGAGCTGTGTTTGTTGGTAGATTGATGGTATAAGGGTACCTTTTTATTCGAGCATCCTTGGCCATCTCGAGCTTGGACGGATCACCACACGAAGCCTTTGATGGAGGACCCCAAAGACTTGTTGATCAGGAATGACCAGTGTATGCTTGGGCTGATTTCTACGGAAAGGGAACCCCAAAAGATACCCAGGGGATGGCTTACTAACAATATTCAACCGTGGCGGAGGGATTGCGTGTAACATGTGATGGCAGTCATTCTCATAAACACATCATTGGACTGTCAGGTGGTAGGAATCGTTCTGAACAGGCTGCCAGGTATCCCAACAGGTTGGTGGACAGCATTCTCGAATTGTATCAGAAATCTACTCAGCATTCTCACATTCATGTTCTTTCTCTTGAAGAACTTTTGGATGAGTGTCACGGGGCTGATCACCTGATGCAACAAATTGAGGCCGACGTCGCTGATCAACCGCTAGTCCAGGACCTTCAAGCGGTGGAAGAGGAACAACTGCCTCTACCATTGGAATCGGGGGACAACCCCGCAGAGTCACCAGGAGAGGTCCGGTCGCTGCCCCTGGAGGAATCTATGAGTTTGGAAAATCTTGTGAGGCGGGCCGTCCTGAAGCCATCCAAATTGCCAAGAAACTGGTTTGTTCTGTGTGTCTTCAGCACAAAAGGGTTGATGGGGCTAGAAAGGGAGCACCACCAAGAAATCTGGACTCCAACCAAATTGTTGGTGCTGACACTGTGTGGCTGCCGGGGTACCACCAATCTGGGAAGCTAAAAACGGCTTTGACTCGTGTGTGTTGGTCGATTCGTTTTCAGTTGACGATTCCTTTGTCTGATCATACTCCCCATGGAACCAGAAAAGCCTTTTATCAATGGATCCGTATTTTTGCCCCCCCTGATAGAGTTTATTGTGATCTTGGTAGTGGATTTAAAGCGGTTTTTGAAGAAATGGCTGAACAACCTGATTTTGAATTGGATCCCGGCTCACCTGAAGCCCCAACTCAACGTGCAATAACAGAGCGAGCCGGCAAGACTTTCGAGGAGATCCTTTCAAAAAGCCTAATGCATACTGGATGCAGCTCCTGGGATGAATGGAGAACAGCTGTAGACGTGGTAAATGCCACGGTTAATCGGTTGTTCAACAAATCAGGCTTCAGTCCGTCGCAAAGGATGCTGGGCTTCAATCCGGACTCCCAGGAGCCCTTCTCAGCGGAGGACAGGAGGATCATGGCTCAGCCTCTAGGTTCGTAGACCAACAAGTTCAGCGGTCAGTAGAACTACGAAAGCAAGCTGCCATCGCGTTCCACGAGGCCGACTGCAGTCAGGCGCTTCGTCATGCTGTGAGATCCAGCCCGAAGAAGATCTATGACTACGAGCCGGGCCAGACCGTCTACTTCTGGCGAAAAGGAATGGAGAGAGGAAGAAAAAGGAAACCTCCCGTTAGCCATCATGGCTACCTGGTGAAGGCATGTCCTGAACATCTCCGATCTGCTACTAACGATGAGAAGTTCATCCTCACCGACTACATCGCCGACATCATGGACTCCAAGAACGACAGCGAGAAGAACAAGGCTCGGGGCTTTGAACCACCACAAGGACAAGCTCCTAAGTTTCGACTCACTGCAAAGACAAAGCACGAGGACGTTATCTTCAAGTACTCCGAGCCCAGGAGGATGAGGACTGAAGATCAGAGTGAAGCAAGCATCATCCCGGAGGACCAGGCCAGCAATGCCTACTCCCCGATGGAGTTCGGAGAAGATGACAAGGTGATGATGAAGGACGACATAGAGGCGGAGGAGCCAGCCAGAGAAGCAGAAGCAGAACTACCAAGAGAAGAAGGCGAAGGCAGCCTTACAATCTCGACTCCTGACGGAGGAGAGATGCCGAATGAACCTGAAGCTCCAAGGAACAGTACGAGAACATGATGGAGAAGATGGTGAAGAAGGAGGCAGACCCACAAAAAGATTGAGAACGGAACTCCTGGAGATCTACCTCAACCAGATCGAGAACATGGCCAGCCGGAAGCGGAAGGAAGTTCACTTGAAGAAAATGAAACCTGCGGAGCAGGAGAAATTACGAAAGGCCATCCAGAAGGAGATACAGACCAACCTCGCGTCTGGTGACTATATGAGTTTCTTTCCAAGGAGGAGTCGGAGAAGATCAGAAGAATGAAACCGGAGAAGGTCATAAAGTCAAGGTATGTCCTGACTGAGAAACCAATTGAGCCCGAAGATGTGGCTAAAGTAACCCAAGAAGGTCTCCTACTACCTGACCAGGCAGATGGCCCATGCAAGGCAAAGGCCCGACACGTCATGAAGGGCTTCTCAGAAACCAAGCATGCGATGGCTCATTGGGCACTTAGACACCCAGGCCTTCCACTCTGGCAACAGGATTCAGAGGGAACTATATGCCGAAGTCCGAAGTACCACCCGAAGGGAAGACATGTTACGGTCTCACCGATGGACCGTACGCTTCGTACCAACACATATCCAGGATTCCATTGGAACTTGGGCACGAGAAGAGCAGGGCTGATCCCTGCCTGTTCTTCCTACGAGGCCAAGGTGGCAAGGAAGTGAACGGAACCATCGGAATGGGGTGGCTGAAGAAGAACTACCAAATGGGCAAGTACACCACAAGTTCACCGGCAAGAACATTGTCCAGAACAAGGACGGCAGCATCTTTGCTCACCAAAGCACTACATCGAGAACCACATCCCGAAGATAGAGGTCAGCCAAGCAAGATCGGCCCAGAAGTTCTCACTATGCACCGAGGAGGAGATAGCAGCACTTCGTGGACTGATTGGTGGACTCAGTTGGGTCGCAAAAGAAAGGGCTCGACATAGCCGGTCGTGTGGCATTACTACAACAAACTATGCCACACCCCTACGTCCGGGACTTGGTCGAGGGCAACCAGATCCTGACAGACCTTCAGAGAGAGCCCGACCTGGGTATATATCAAGATTCTGCCCATTCCTCTATCAAGACTTCGAGTCGGAGTAGCCACCGATGCCTCATGGGGCAATGCTGGACCGAATGTCCCACATGAAAACACAGAAGACTATCTACGATAAGGACCTCGAGACCTCAGATCGCCCGGAGATGATATCCATCGCCGGGTGGAAGAGCTACAAGCTTAAGAGATGTACGGTGAACACTCTTTCAGCAGAGCGTCGTTTCTCCTAGCGGAAGTATTTGGCATTCACCTGGAGCTGGGAAAATGGGAGCAGCAACTATCCCGGACTCTAAGAGCCTCTATGACACGGTGACGAAGTGCCGTGCCGAAATACTTCATCCCACATTGATGACAAGCGGACTGCTATCGACCTGACAATCCTCAAGAGCGACTTGGCTGAGTCTCAATGTGGGAGAGGGTAACATGATCTCTGATGCCTTGACAAAGAAAATGAATCCCCGATTTCTTAGATACATCATGAAGGTTGGCAAATGGACACTGGCCGAAAACGGTCACCAAGCGCTGATGGATCAACAGCCAACATAAAGTGGCGCCGATGTGAATCTGCTTGGCACTTGGCTGTTGATCCCGTTTCAGGTCCGCCACCGACAGCGTGGCCCAAGGGCTAACGTGCAGGGGAGACATGCACGTGGAAAAAGTGTAGCAGCTGCCCACATAGACATATGTGTATATACTATATACGCTCTCCGTGTGTGTTTATATATCCATCTCAAACTAAACCAGCCACATTCAAACCATGATGCGTTGAAGACATCCTTTCTTTGGGTCCATCAGGCGCTCTTTGAACTCAGGACCCGCAGCCTGGAACACGCAAGAACCTATCAAGAACCTATTCTGCATGCTTGCAGGCAGATCAAAAAGAGTAACAACGCCACAAGAGAGTAGCAGCAATCAAGAAACCGTGGAACCATGCCGATGTTGCTTTTCACACATCACCAGAGATTATTGCTGTTAAGTCATTCAAAACATGTGTCCTGAGACCTCTGCAAAGAACGGTTTTGATTGATGAAGTGAGTATATATATATATATAAACAAGAAATCGATGTTTGGTTGCGTTGACTCGCGTTGGTGAATGATTGCATGAACCAACAATTGCACAAGCGAACCGGATTTACAATGACTGAGCCTCTGAATGAGGGAGTGAGCGAGGGGACTGGGGACTTTGTAGGTATTTGCATTCGTTACACACTTCATCTACGATGGTTGCCTGCAGTGTGTTTCCATCCGTCAAAAGAATTGGTGATGTTGATTAGCCAGCAGGCCAGTTGGGGAGCGTGGGGGCTGCTCAGAGAGTGAGTAGCAAATTGAATTTGTTGCTGTGCCATCGGGGATAGGACGGGAGGAGGACGGGAGGAGGACGGGAGGAGGACGGGAGGAGGACGGGAGGAGGACGGGAGGAGGACGAGGCGGCGGGCGGGCGGATACAGAACTAAAAACAAAAACCCCACACGTCAATGTGGGGGAAAAGGTTGAAACTTGGGGGGCATATTTTGGCTTGAGGGCGGCTAAGGCCTCCAAGATCCTCTTGCCAAGACCACGCTGCATGTAGGTATGCAAAGAGATTGAGCCCAGGTGCGGTAGGAAGGCATAGCCTTCGTCAAAAGACACGTCAAAAGGCAAGTCAAGAGGCAAACCAAAGCAAGTCTATAAATATATATATATACAGTATATGGTCCCGTCCTCCGTCTCTCCACCCCCCCAATGGGTTGGGGGAGGCACTACCAGCCACAGGGGAAGGGGGAAGATCTCATATGGGGGCAATAGATGGAAGCATGCAAAGACGTAGCATGGGGGGGGTCCATAACATACATATAACGCGCAAATATATCATATACCAGTAGTACCGCGCAAGGCGGTGGCGGAAGTTTCAAAAATAGGAAACCTATAGGAGAGATTGGTTGTTGTGAATCACGGATGGCAGAGCGAATCCACTGATGGACCGAAAGGTGGTTGGA
>Ga0126342_10014871_pt1 | contig 13695 bp, 10 predicted proteins | sample Cyp1metagenome_FD_92528 | JGI IMG/M metagenome (GOLD analysis project Ga0126342, IMG submission 92528) | Coral microbial communities from Lord Howe Island, Old Settlement Bay, Australia - Cyphastrea 1 metagenome | ecosystem: Host-associated > Invertebrates > Cnidaria > Coral ...
AGATCAAGCACCTTTCAGTCCATCAGTGGCTTCGCTCTGCCATCCCTGATTCACAACAACCAAGCTCTCCTATAGGTTTCCTATTTTTGAAACTTCCGCCACCGCCTTGTGCGGTACTACTGGCAATACTACAGTATTAATTACTGCAAATTTAATTAGTTGCCCATGTATTGCCTTGCTGTGAATGCGTTGTCCAGCAACTTCAGGTTGGTTTTTGAAAGCCTTGCTGAGTACCTCGCTTGGTTCCAAAACTTGGTGCCGCCTGCTTTGAGATTCATTGGTGAGGCTCCAATCACAATTGCAGCAGAAGTTGCAGAACAATAGTTTTTTTAATCTGTTTCCAATCTTTCTCATTGCTTTCTTGTGTCCTGCAATGGCAGACCAATGATAGACATGTAAGACTAAGACATTGCAATACGCTCACAGGCGATCGATCAATTTGCTCGAGGCTGGATCACTTTCCACGTGTACCCAGGATAAATTCGTTCGCTCCTGGGTTTCTGCAGGGGTGGAACACAGACCGACGAGTCCAGCTTTGCTTCACCAAGACATAAATTGTGGCAATCTGCTTACCTCAGCGGTAAGTCAGGCCGGCTCGGCTTGGGGCAACGATGACATACGATGACTTTGATTGACTTTAAGACTTTGCCTGGATGTTCTTCGATTGTCACATACAAAATCCTAACAAATCTCACTGTAAAGTTTTGTTTTTTTTGCACCCTTTTGCACTTTGCAGGCATGGCAACTCGATGCTGTGATTGACTGGGAGAGTGCGGTCGTTGCTCCTTCTGACCTCTTATGTCGACCGCGCGAGGAACCATGTTGAACAGTAAATATGCAGTTGGCGACTGTTTTGTGCGAATGTCCTCATTTGCCACGTGTGTCAAAGGACAAATGGCGGATAGCCATGGACTTTGGAGAACTTGCAAAGGTGGGAAGTTCCAGAAAGAATGAATTGAACTCCCAATCCAACAGGTTTCTATTAAAAAATAAATATCTTTGACGGATTTTGAAGGCAATTCTAACATGTATTATATATAAATGTTGAGGTGCTATTAATATCTATTAATAACCCCCCGAAAACATTAAGAGCTTCAAAATAAAATTTAGGCCAAACATTGGCCAGGGGTCCCTGGAAAATTTTCCAGACCTATGTGGCGCCGAACAAATTGCCTAATTGAAAACGAACACATAAGTGGACTTTCTTTCCATTTTAGTATTCCCAAATGAATTGCCTAATTGAAAACAAATACATAAGTGGACTTTCTTGATTTTTTTCAACTCCAGAACTTTCCAGGAAAGATTTGGAGTTTGGAGTTTACAGCTTCCAGCTCAAAGAGTCTTGAGGGCTTCAGAAAGGGTTTGAGAAAGGGTTGCCCACCAAAAACCGCGGGAGCGTATTTCAGCATACTTTATTTTGGGACCCCCTAAATAAAGCATTTGGTTCATGAGGTAGTTGAGTGTTTTAATATGTTTTAATTATTTTTTGAAAAGGGTTCAAACAGGAAAGCAATTGAGAAACGAATCCAACCACCAAAAAAATAGACCCCTGAAATCAAAATGCTTTATTTAGGGGGGTGCAAACATTCATTATTATTTAGATGTTAGTGGCTCCAGGGCTACCTGAAAAACCAAGGAAAAACGGAAAAACAAACAGAAAAAACGGAAACAAACACGGAAAAACAACGGAAAAAAATCGAGGAAAAAAAACGGAAAAAACACGGGAAAAAAACAACGGAAAAAATCATGTCAAAAATCGGTTGGCGTACTTTATTACGGGGGGGGGTTTATTAATATTTCCCGGGATTGGGCGTACTTAATTGCGGGGGGTTCTTTAGTAGCACCCGGACGTTAGGTATATGTGCAATGATGTGCACAGGAAGAGACTTGGTTGAGCAAGACAAGTTCTATGGCATACAAGAAAGTATAACAAAGTTGTCTCCACATAGGTTCTAGCCCTTGACAAGCGCAGATTGAGAGAAAGTACTGGCCCTGGTTGAAGGAAGGCCGCACAGATGTACTGGACATATTCTAGAAACCATACTTAAATGTATGCCCGTAGTTTTCTACAATATGGAAAAGATATGAAAAGATGTGAAGATGCACAGAATGATGCTCAGCATGGTGCGCACAGAAAGCCACCGTCAGCATTGGACTTGAGCCAGGGAGCTTGGCTAGCCGGCTGCATGGCTGACAAAACTCTACCCAGATGTGATTTGGAGGCAATGCTGGGGCTTTGGAACGGTGGTTGGGTATCATGGTAATTCCATGAATGATGCTTACATTCCCAAACCGATAGCTTCTCTTCATATTTTTGTGGCAAAAACTCTTTCATGTTTCAGCAAGTTTCCCGTGCAGCAAATCAAAACATATCAGAACTAAGTTTCGATGTTGACACTGGCCCGATCATGCAGGTGCTTCGAACGAAAAACACATGAACATGCCACAAAGCCTGGCAAAGAGCCCAATGTAGTGAACGCTATTTAAAAAGAAGTGAAAGATATTGGAGGACCAGCGTAGAATGTGCAAGGGTTCGCTCTTTGCGTATTTTGCGTGAAGCTCAATCACTGGGTTGCATTCTGCTCACCGGACAAGGAGGGCACTCTTGCAGGTTGGATGAGACAAGGATATAATGTGGCAATGTTGCCAATGCTATTTCAATTTTCATTTGGTTTTCGTGTTGCCATCGCACAGGCCCTGGTTGAGAACTACACTAGGGCTGCAAAGAAGTTGGAAACAAGGAGCTTCTTTACATGCATACTGTTCCAAATGGTTCTGTTGCCCTTTCGTGTTTTGCAACTTGGCTTCCCGCGGAGAGACGCAAGCAGTTTTAGGGCTTGTATCACGGCTTTGCATCAGAGGAGACTTGTTCGGTATCAGTCCTGGGCGAGCTTGGTGGAAACATGTCAAAGAGTCACTTCCTCAGACTGGACTGTCACAGAATCACAGAACCGTCACAGATTGCCACAGATTGCCAATGGTAAGTCGATTGCCACCGGTAAGTCACTGGTAAGTCACTGGTAAGTCACTGGTAAGTCACTGTTGTCAGGATTGAGACTGGTGTCACTGGTTCGATTCTCGCTGTGATCCCATGCGTGCGACTGATGCGACTCTAAGATTTTGAAGCCCTTTCTGTTGCGTGTCTTGACCTCCTCCGGTCTGTGGACAGGTCAAAGGTGCTGGATATGCCAACTGAAGCCTATACTGCTATACTATATATATAATCCTATTGATGCTGTACTGTTCACTGTACAGTCTTCCAAGTTGTACATAGGTCACAGACAGGTCTAGAGATATCTAGAGCTTGTTTAGGTAAGCGTTCGAAAAGGCGAAGCAAACAATGCGCGTGCAGCTTCTTCAGGCTTCGAGTCTGGGCTTGGGATGGATGTGGCCCCCCTCTCCTGCTCCTATCTACTCCTACTTCAATGTCATGCAATGTCAAAAACATTGTTAGTTGCAGATGTTGCAGGTACTTTGCTTCGCTCCTTTACTCCAAGGACAGCATCATATTGGGACCCTGCAGACTCCTTTGATCTCCATGATCTCCTTTGCCTTATTAAATGCCCTTCATCCTTCAACTTACTCCTTGTTGAGTTTGACAAGCTAGTCTCTGCAGACTGCAGACACATGCTTGCCTTGCAAAGAGGGTGGCAAGCTTCCCTTGCACTTGGCAAAGATGAATCGGAGTGCAATTGGCCCTTTCTAATGGTTTGGATCATGGCATTGATCATGGATCTTCATTGTATAGCATAGTAAGCATAGTAAGCATAGTAAGCATAGTAAGCATAGTAAGCATAGGCATTTTGGGATTCTTGGGCCTCCATTCTAGCCTCAATGAGAACACTGACATCCTGGGACATCATCTGGAGGTCTGCATTTCTGACTTCTGTTGTCGCCGCAGGACAGACGAGCAAATCCAAAGTTGACCTGGATAGCCATGGGCGTGCAGCTTCTTCAATTCAGAGATTGGACAGGATGGACGAAAATTTGCAAAGGGAGGTCATGGGAAGGCTATGTTTTCTTATTTTTCCCATGTTTCCCTGCTTCTTTGCTTTTTTTTTGTTTTTTCTGCTTCTTTGCTTCTTTCTTTTCTGTTTCTCTGCTAGTCTGCTTCTCCGCTTTTCTGCTTCTTCGCTTCTTTGCTTCTTTGTTTCTTTGCTTTTCACTGCTTCTCTGCTTTTCTGCTTCTTTGCTTCTCCGCTTTTCTTTTTTTTGTTCTTTTTTTGCTTGTCAAGCCTAAATACCGAAGAAACACTACATTAATATACATTAATAAACCCACATAAACCCTAAATCAACCTTAAATCAGAACCCTCAAGCCAACCACACAAAAAGCTAGAGCAACCCCAAGTTAGCCGTAAACACACACACTAAACATCACTAAAACAACCCTAAGTAAAGCCTAAAACCATCTAAAACCAATCCTAAACGGACCCTGGTTGCAAAATACTATGCAAATGCATGCAAAATGAGCAGTTCGAGCACCAACATTTTGCGAATACCATGGATAATGAGAGGTTGAGCTCCAAAATCATGTGGGAAATGGCAGCTTCCAGCTTCAAAATGCTGCAGATGGAAAATGGACAGAACAACAAATCAAAACAAGAAACCTAAAACGGAAAAACAACAATTTCCCAAACAATCCCGGCCCCTTTGCAAAGTGGCGGAACCGGGTGTAATATCCCAAATCAAAGAGATGTGAGATGCAAGTATGTATTCTCCCTGCTTAGTCACATTCAACATCGTTCTTGGTGCCAAGGTGATCCTTGGTTCAATGATCTTCAGTATCGTATCCTGAGATGATGACATCCTGCTTAGTTGCACTTGGATTGATATTTTGTTATTGTCAGCCGGCAATGTAGCAGCTGGCACTCACTTGAGGATGTTAAAAAACATCAACAGGCATTGCCAACGTGCATGCTTCTGATTCCTTACTGCAAATGATTTGAGCATAACTTCCCGCGCCTCAGATGTCAAAAAGACATAAAAGGACCATGCGTGCCAAGGTCCTTAGACATTGCATGAAATGAAAGTGCATGTTATGACAATATTATGGGATAATCAGAGCAATTATATGCAATGGCCAATTGCGGTCATCAACAGGATCACAGCTTTGTGATCAGTCTACAACAGCTCTTTTTGGCTCAAGGTTTCCATACAAATCTTCATACCTGTTGAAGCTTCTAAGACTCATGGCTGACTTTGCAATATCAACAACTCGCTTTAGATACAGTCTTTTCAGATCTTTTTAGAATGCCAGACACATCAGACACACATTACAAATCATTACAATCTACAAGACATGGAGAGCGTAGAGTCTACCTGACAGTCTACCTGACAAGCCACTGATCCGGTGGCTTCAGCAGAGAAATATTCGTCCAATGCACGTGCTGCTTGTCCGCCATGGCCAATCTGAAAACAATATCCTGGAGGAGACTTCAATTTTACATACTTGAGCATTACTTGAGCATTTCTTCCGATTCTTCGTCTTGACGTGGATTTCAGTAGCACTTTGTAAGTCATCGTTGTAAGATGCCAACTGGCAGAGCAGTTGCTAATTTGTTCTCAATGACGAAGGCAGCCCATGGCAGTGGAGAAGCCTTCTATGGGAAGAGATCAATCGATCCCCCCCTATCTAAGCTAGGGCACCAGCAGGCTCGCAATGTGTGCAACGTGGACCTGAGAGACATGTCAATCTTGGAACGTCGAAAACCGAGATAGTGAAATACCGATGAACAATATTGAACAATAGTATAATCTACTACATATACTGTAGATTACTGTAGTATGATTACGCCAATGAAAACAACGCAAAACACAAGGATGATCTTGACTTTGCCTCTGAGCGAACTCCGTGGTTTTGTTTTTGCTGTTATTGGCTTATCATTGTTGTCAGTTTCTAGCCGCTAGCCGCTAGCTTGTCAAGACATCTCCAAGTCCAAGATTCTAATCATCATAGTGTTGGACAAACCACAGCCCGTGTCCCTCGGGTGACTTTTGTGTTCGTTGCCAGGCCGAGTTGCTTGGAAGGCGCTTAGGCGCGCAACTGAAAGGGCCAGAAACTCAATTCCGAATGAAACAAAGACATTCAAAACATGGAGGTCGCATGCAAGTGGCGTGGAATATAATGATGATCGACGCCAATTGTAGCTCATGCTGTTGCGGATATGATATATGTGTGAAAAAATGTGAACAGTATTAAAGAGTTGCGTTTTGCAACCATGGACAAGCTACACTTGCGGCACTGCTTAGGTCAAAGCACCGTCTCAGATTGCTTTGCAGCAGCATGAAGATGAGTCCTTAGCAAAACTCAAAACTGCTCAAACTCCATGATTGTCGTGTCGACGGTTAGGATGAAACCCCAACTACCTAGTGCTTTGTATACTTTGTTGCTTTAGGTTCAAAGTGGGTGAGGGTATGCCTGAAGCCTTTTGCAACAAGTGCAAAAGTGCTCCTTCTTCAGAGGGTGACTCGTGGTGTACTGGTTGTTCAGCCCTCGAATTGTCCCAGAACCTGCTGCGTCAGAGGTGGGTCAACATTGGTATACGCAAGATTGCTGAGGAAGCCCTGCTGTCAACTGCAAGGCTGATCAAAGGTTTCCGCAACCTTGATCGGGCCATTACCAATGACGGTCCACCAACAGGTTCTGGGATTGCTTCGAAGGCTCGGGCTGCCCCACCGAGGTCAAGGAGTCCAAGAAGAGACAATCGGCCGCCTTTACCAAGAGCCCCAACTCCTCCTCCAGCTAGATCACCCCTTCGTCGCGAGGAGCGTTACTCTGAACGCGACGCGAGGGAGAGGAGTCGAGACAGAGGTCGAGACACAAGGCGACGTGAAGAGAAGTTGGAAGAAGAAAGCTACGATTATCTAGCTGAGGAGTCAGAAGAGGAGGAGCCCAGGCACCGTGACGATTGCCTAGAGGAAGCTGAGAGACATCCCAGAGTGAAAGAAGAAGATACATACGAGACCAAGGGTAGAGGAAGCGAAAGGCCTGCTGAGCCTATTGGTCCTCCCCCTGTGCCCCGGGAGGTTGAGTATCCTTCTAGTGGCAAGAAAAAGAAGAAAAAGAAAAACAAAGGGAGAAGAGGTGGCACCAAGCACCAACGTCGTTACAGAGAAGTAGAGGATCCTCTGCGCCGCAGTCACAGGAAGCTGACGGGGGAGGAAACTGAGCTGTCTTCAAGCTTCCGCCACGGTCTCGATCGCAGGGTCTAAGGACCCCTTGCGAGGAGACTGAATCCTTCCTTTGCTGTCTGTGGACGTGCAATGAGGGAGGACGTGGAATGGCTATACACAGAAGACGAGGGCGAGAGGCGAGAACGCGTCGCCGAAAGCCTTGCCGCTCAGCCCAAACCAAATGCACCTCAAGAGTACGATGTACTCGAAGCCGAGTTTTGGAGGACACGCCATGTCCCCGCTGGCTCAGTATTGACTTACAGTCTTGCAGACGAAACCTTGGCACCAGCTGGCCTTATCGCCGTGCTGGTAAAGACCCGCCAGTCCAAGCAGGAAGGGATCTGGCTGGAGGTGAAAGCGCTGGGTTGTGCCGAGGCCGCTTTCAAGCATCGTTTGCAAGGGTGTTACAAAGGAGCCAGGAAGTTTCATCATATATGCTATCCCGATGCCGAAGGAAACTGTCCACAGGCTGGTTCACAAGGCGTCCATTTGATGAAGTTCAAGTGGTACCCTCCTGGGGACTTCGATGCAGAATGGCTCTCCAAGGCATCTCGAAAAGCAATATTGGAGGGCATCGACATGGCTGCAACAGAGAGGGAAGGAGAGCCTCCTCCAGGTCGCAGACACCCTGGCCCGGTTGGAAACGATACGTCCAAAGTCGAGGAGCAGCTCCGGAAGCTCAGAGACAAGGGCCGCACGCGTGTTACCTTCGTTGGGGAGGGGGGCGAACTACCATCGGCTGTTCCAGACGGTGGGCCTGGGGGTGCGTTGAGGGCTGGAATTTTGAGAAAGCCTGTGGAGTCATCCTCTGCGGTGGCGCTCAGCCCCAGGACCCAAAAGGTCAAGGAGGAAGTCATCCCGGTGGACTCGGATACCGAAGTCGCCCCCAAGGAGAAGAAGAGAGGACTGAGAAAGAAGAGAGGGAAGGGAGTTGGAGAGACGCTGGCACTAGCCGTTGCGTCTCGTCAGACCCTGACCTCTCAACAGACCGGGAAAAAGAGGCGATCAAGGAGTCGGTCGTCGCAGCGAGACAAGAAGAAAAAGAAAAAGAGAAAGAGACGCTCGAGCAGTCAAGACTCCTCGCAGGAGGGGTCGAGCGAGGACTCGTCCAGCTTGTCACTGCAGCCCCCTCTCAAGAAAAAGTCGATGAAGGAGCCTGGGTCAGTATACCGGTTGCTGGTTGCTCAAGCGGCCGAGCAACTGGCTCAAGAAGGTTTGGAACAGGACGAAAGCACAGGTCTTCGCGGGGCAGGAAGCAAGGTCAAGATGTACACGTACTATCAACTGGCCTTGAAGCCCTCGCTGGACGCAAGAAGCAGAGACGCCAAGGAATTGGCGATGCTGGCAAAGGCTTTGGACTTGCTACAAGAAGGGGACCTGGCACAGCTGGCCGATCTTATCTCGGCCCGGCTGATTGCCGTGGATACCGCGACGCGCCAAGGCTGGCAGGCCGCCCGTTATCTGGAGATTCAGTCTCTGGAGGACGACGGGACGGCCCCACCGCACATTCTTCTGGCTGCGATGCGGCACCAGAAGCAGGTGGAGAAAGCCGGCGGAAAAGGCTCATGGTCTCGCTCTCAAAGCTGGCAGTGGGACTGGCAAAGCGATGCTCGTCCGAAAGGAAAGGGCAAGGATCAGAAAGGAAAAGGCAAGAAGGGCAAACCCAAAGGAAAAGGAGGAAAACAGGGGTGGAGCCACTGGCAGGGCTCACCAAAGGAGAAGACGGGCGAAGCAGCACCGAAGCCCGACAGTTGAATTTAGCTGGACCTGCTGGAAGTGATACCCGTGCAGGTCTTAACAGTGATGATTCAATCTCAGGCAGCATGGTTGAGCTCACTGCGGGAGTTGATCATTCAGTGGAGAGCTCTGGGAATTTGAAAGAACAGAGTGCTGGCTCCCATTTGAGCGAAGCTTTGCATTCAAGTTTGAAGGAATTCAGCATGAGTGGTGCTGGCCTGCCTTTTGATCTGGCCGTGCACGACACTGAAGACAGGGATTCCATGTTTTCCTTTGGGACGATTTTGGAAAAGCTGTCTGGATGTAAGACAGTTGCCGATTGTGGCGTGTGGCTGGCATGGGGGTTGAAGAACCAGCTTTTTAGTTTGAAGCCAGAGACTGCTGGACCTTCACGGACTGCCGGTCGTAATAGACCTGGCAGTCTGTTCCCCCTGCCGGTTGAATTTCCTTCTTTTTTACCTGCGGGCCCTGATGACCCAGCCGCCGCCGGTGGCGTGGCTTTCGCCACGGAGTGCTGGCTGGGCGTAGCCTGCACAGCCATCAATACTTTCTATGACTGTCAAAAAGACGGGACCGGGCGCAAGCCAGGAAAAGTTCACCGTGCGGCAATGGGAGCCTTAAGAGGAAAAATCAATAGGTTTTTACAAGGAGAAGTTCCCTTAGACCTTGATTTTCCTGAAGTTGTTTCTGACTTGAAATCTAAGAAAATTAGCTACACTGGGGAGGAAATCTCACAGCCATATCCACTAACAATGGAACAGATTGAGAAGGGACTGCCGCCCCCGCAACACGGGGGATCTGTTGACGTGATGGAATTTTTGACAGGGAGAACAAAGTACCTAATGGAGAACCCCGAAGAATGTTTGCTGCCAATGACTGAATGGGGACCGGTAAAGAAACAGGCAAAGGTACATGTTCATAGAGGGGAGGAATTAAAGGTATTCAAACTTCTTGAGAGTAGGGGGGTTGTGCGCTGGGTCCCGGAATCCTCTGCGTTCCAAACCCCCCAGGGTCCATTGCTTAACGGTTTATTCGGAGTTGTAAAACCTGGCAAATTTACTTCAAGCAATTTGCCGGTTTTACGTGTTATCATGAACCTTATTCCAGCCAACAGTATTCTTTCTGTTATTAAAGGAGATATTTCTACTTTACCGAGTCCCACATCCTGGATCCCTTTAGTGGTTGCGGAAGGTTCAGAACTTTATATGAGTCAAGCTGATATGTCATGTGCATTCTACCTCTTCCGGATCCCCCATCTTTGGGAACCATATATGTGTTTTAATTATGTTGCCTGCGGTGCTGATGTTGGTTTGGATCCAACTCTTCGGTTTAGACCGGCATGTATTGTATTGCCCATGGGATGGTCTTCTTCTGTTGGGGTAATGCAAATGATTAGCCGGGAGATACTGCTGCGGAAGTTACCCAACAGCCTCGAATTGAAGAAAGGAAAACCTCTACCGCCATGGTTTGCTCAGGCAATTCGGGAATCTACGTGCAGCACTTCTTGGTGGCAAGTGTACTTGGACAATTTCATGTCTGGTGAGGTTATTCACGAGACGGAGGCCACCATAAATGCCCAGTTGCAAGACGCCGCTTCTCGAGCCTGGGGCGATGCAGGAGTTTTGACAGCGGCTGATAAGCAGGTGATTAATTCGCCAGAAGTGACGGAGCTTGGGATCAGGCTTGATGGAAGATTGGGTATGCTGGGGGCCTCACCCGCGCGTATCCTAAAGACTTTGTGGGGAAGCGTGTTTTTGTTGAGCCAGCGTCGATGGGACAAGAAGCTGGCGCAGATGATTTTGGGCCTTTGGGTATTTATCCTCCAGTTCAGGAGAGCAGCAATGGGTGTCCTTTCACAGGCTTGGGACACCATTGAAACCCCCTGGCCTCATGCGGGCCTGGTGCGGAGGCTTCATAGAGAAGTGCTGGTACTAATGTGCCTGGCACCTCTCCTGCAGACTGATATGCAAATTGGATATGATCCGCTGGTGACATGTTCGGATGCTTCGGAAACGGGAGGGGCCTCGGCTATGAGCTCCCTACTGACATGGTCAGGTCGCTCGTTAGTGGGGTATCTCAACAACTTGCGAGCCAGGCCCATCCCCATTCCGGTTTTAGTTATTTCAGTTTTTAATGGTATCGGTGGTTCCTTCCGTATTTATGACGTGTTAGGTTTAGAGCTTGCTGGGAAGATATCGATAGATATTTCCCGTGCAGGGAACAGAACCACCAGATCCACCTGGCCGGATGTCATTGAACTTCATGACATTGAGAAAGTGACCAAAGATGACGTCCGTTCGTGGGCTAATACCTTTTCCCGCATTTCAGAAGTGCATGTCATAGCTGGGTTCCCTTGCGTGCACCTCTCAAGCGCAAGGGCATACCGCCAAAACTTAGCTGGTGAGGGATCCCGTTTATTCTGGACCCTTCTCACCTTGCTGGGTTGGGTCCATCAGGTTTTTGGGACCTTTTGCAAAGTGAAGCACTGCGTTGAGAATGTGGCGTCCATGGACGAAGCAGCTCGACGGGAGATATCAAAGGAGCTGGATATCGTACCTGTTAAGTTGGATCCAGCTGACTGCATGGATTATAGCAGACCACGGTTGGCATGGTGCTCGGTAGAGCTTTTTGCAATGGACGGTGTACAGCTTTGGACGGAAAAGGAGTACATTCGGGCGGTTGTGGTTGCCCCCAAACCTCCCGTCGAAAGCTGGATTCGTCCGGGCTGGACATGGCCTTTCAAGGATGAGGGAGTTTGTTTTCCAACTTTTATGAAATCTATAAAAAGAAACAAACCCCCACCGGCGCCAGCTGGCCTTCACCGTGCTAGCCCGGACACAGTTGAACGGTGGAGGCAGGACTGTTTCAGGTTCCCTCCATACCAATATGCAGAGCATTTTATGCTCTGCAATTCTGTGGGAGAAAAGCGGCCGCTGGATTCTTCCGAGCGGGAGCTTCTCCTGGGTTTTGGGCCAGGCCACACTCTTAACTGCCTGGCAGCTTCAGAGGCAAAGAAGAGCTCAGAAGCCTTTGAAGATCTGCGTAAATCGTTATGTGGCGATTCATTTAGCATCCTTTCCTTTGCAATTATGATTTCGCAGATGTGTGCTGAACTGGTACCCCGGATGGGGCCTGGTCAGATTGTACAGCGGCTAGGACTTGCGCCGGGAGCGTCCGCTCATCCCGCTGTCCTTGCGCCTCTGACTCGATGGCTACAATATGGGAATGACCTAGCCCCTGCGCCTGACGCTCCTCTTCAACTGGTTCAGCACCTTGGCTTAATGGTTAACCATACAGGGACCGATGTTAGGATTCAAACGGGGCATTTAATGGGGGGTAAGTCCCCCGCACATGGGTCCGTGCGGGCCTGGTGGTGGCAATGGAAATAATTGTTTACGGTTCGCTGGACCCGATCTTCCCATATTAATTTGTTGGAAATGAAGATGATTCTTAATACCTTCCTTTGGAAAGCTCGGTCCCCTTCATCTGTTAATTGTCGTTGGTTGCACCTTGAGGACAGCATGGTTTGTTTGTATATTTTGTGTAAAGGGAGAACCTCCAGCCGAATGCTGCAGCCGATTTGTAACAAAATAGGAGCTCTTCAACTAGGACTTGGGTCCGTTGCCATGCATGCTCATGTGGGTTCTGCTGAGAACCCCACTGATGCTGGAAGCCGTGCGTGATGGGTCGGCGCCTTCCCCGGGTCGTGCTGGCAGCTCGCTCTCAGGCAGAGAGACGAAAGCGCCGGGCAGGAATCCGTTTGAGAGATTTCAGCATCACACAGAAGACAAAGGATCGCTATGAATCCGCTGTTGGAAGAATCTTGCCCTACTTGGAAACACATAGTAGTATGGATAATCTTGATTTGATTCTCTGTGACTACATTGAACTCCAATGGTCACGTGGAGAATCACTTCATTTTATTGCAGATGGGCTGTCAGGGCTTCATTTCTTTATGCCTGAGCTTCGCGGGATGCTCAGGCAATCCTGGCGGCTCTTTAAAGATTGGCGACGCATCGAAGCCCCAGCCAGAGCACCACCCATGACCGTGTTACTGGCCAGGGCAATAGTGGCACGTGCTGTTGAGCTGAACCACCTGCCGTTCGCATGCCTCATTTCACTGGGGTTTCACGCTCTTCTTCGTACAGGTGAGATGTTAAAGATAACATATAAAGACTTGGAATTTTCAAAGGAGTGTGGAATCTTGTCATTGCATCAATCTAAGTCGGGATTGCGCTCTGGTACCTCAGAGGCAGTAGCCATCCGTGATGCATTGACACTGGAATTGCTGCATACATGGAAAGTGGTGTATCACCCCAGTTTGGGGGACAAGTTGTGGCCTTACTCCCCACAATCTTTCCGTGAGACCTTTCGTTCTTACCTTCGGTTCTTTCGTGTCATGCATCTCGATCTCAAACCTTACTCTCTTAGGAGAGGAGGTGCAACACACCTCCTCCAAAAGGGGGTACCCATGGATACAATATTGCTCCGTGGACGCTGGCATTCACTTGCCGTTGCGCGTCTCTACCTCCAGGATGGCCTGGCCATGCTTCCTGGCCTTCGTATTGATTCAAAAGATTTGGTCAAAATTCAACAATATACCTTTCAGACCCCAAAAACAGCCTTCTCCCCCTTGTAGAAGGCCATGCTTGGGGCCGTGGAAGGTGCTCCAGAACCTTTCAAATTTGAATGTAGCTGAGCCGACCTTTGCCCATGCCTTTTGGGAACTGGCGGTCTCAAAGCTGTTGCCTCGGATCCATGCCTCTTGGACAAGGCACAGTC
>Ga0126342_10014872_pt1 | contig 13694 bp, 6 predicted proteins | sample Cyp1metagenome_FD_92528 | JGI IMG/M metagenome (GOLD analysis project Ga0126342, IMG submission 92528) | Coral microbial communities from Lord Howe Island, Old Settlement Bay, Australia - Cyphastrea 1 metagenome | ecosystem: Host-associated > Invertebrates > Cnidaria > Coral ...
CCCCGTTCGCCCGCCGTACCCTCGCTCAGATGGCCGTACGCCCCCCCACGTTCAATACGTCTAAATAACTTCAAAAACAGGCCGCAGCGACCTTTTGGGTTTAGCTAATATATAGATGTATCAGCAAATGACCATACAAAGATATCAGCATATAATTTACATGTATACCCGGTTGGCTTATGGTACGCTTGAAGTACAAAAAACATCAAAAAATCACCATCCAAAATTGATGGATCATAGCCCCGTTTTGGCCGCTTCTATTTTCAATACCGTAATGAGTGGTGGATACTTTAACCCGGGGGAAATCACCACACGCATACACACAAATATATAGCACATACACGGTGGACATGCGTGGAATCCCCCCACATTGGTTGGTCAGAACGCCCACCCAAAGGCTAAAAACCTCATGAGGACTCATGAAACTGGCCCCCTGCTGGACCACTTGGGATGTCGCCAGGGTGAGTTTCAAGTTCGCAAGCTTTGCAAGGTAAACAAACCATGGGGTGATCCCACTAGAGAAATGAACAGCAAAAACCACATATTAATGATATATAGATAGATAGATTGATTGAATGACGGAATGAACAAATGAACATGTGTACATCCAAAATTCTTTCTGATTCCCAAAATTTAATACACGTGCAGTCCTCAGCCTTCTTTGTTTGGAGTGTGCCAAAATCCCCAGTGAACAAGTGAGATGCTCCAAAATTGCCTGGAGAAAAATGTAAGTCATTCCATCATTCAAAAGACTCATTCTGATTCATCCTGTGGAGTGGTAGAGGAATCAAGCCCGAACAGTAAACTACCTCTTTGCTGGCGGCAATCATATTCACACTTTGTAGCTGGCATTTTTGTTTTTTGGGGAATCAATGATCTTTGTCACATATCCTGGAATGCTTGTTAAATCGTTACCTCACCCAGCTGTGCTGACACGTGCATAGTTCCTTGACCACTGTACATATATCTATGTATATGTACATATGTATATGTATATATGTTTGTATCACATCATCACGTGTATGATGTGTATATATATATATATTATATATATATACATATATATTCAAAAAACAGTAAATAAGTGTGTAAATATATATATATATATATATACATATATAAGTATAGGCTATTCCACGTATATTATTGCCATTTGTTTTGGTCGGTCTATCTCTCTCCCTGCTGGGATGCGGCAACTGGGCAAGGTTTTTCTACAGCAGCAACTGGTTGTCTGTTGATCCTGTGGTGAAAAAGTTGTTGTGTGATATACAATGCTTACCCATTTACTCCCAAAAAGGCAAACAATAGCAAAACATCCTTAGAAATCTGAGCTGATGTGGCTACAATCCATCCAGGTAGGGTATATACACTGCATATACACTTAGCCTTCGCAATAACCCATCCCATCTAAGCGATGATTCTCATCAGGGGTCAACGCCCCAGTTGCCTGCCAAGCAACGTCTACCTGTCGCAAAACGCTTTGCATTGCCTCGAAACTCACCTGACCCAGCGCGGGCAGTGCGTAAGTGCACTTGGTCGGAAGGGATGTTTGAGGCTATTGCAGCTAGACATTGGCATTAATCTATTGCCCTTCTCAATTGCTTCGGTGCTTCCATCTATCAGTTTAGTTGGACCACGGTTTTTATTTGCCCTTACATTTTACACATTTACACTTTTCGCACATTTTTGCTGCTGCGTGGGGCGAGGTGGGGTGGTTCGGGGTGGGGTAGGAGGTGTAATATCATTCACTCGAACTACAGTAGCACACGCATGTTTTGCTAAGATGGAGATTTGCTGCCTTGCACTTGCACGCGCACGTGTTGCTGCATGGTGGATTTGCGTGTTCGAATGTGGCAGGAACGCAGTGCAGTGACAGAAGTTGGCTGAGACTGAAGATTTTCTCCGGCACCACATTTTGCTTGAAAGAAAAGAAGGTAAATCGGTAAATCCTGCCGCACTGCTCAGCCCCAATGTATATCCATATGTGCGGGTGGTGCCTTAAATGAAAGCCTAACGCCCCTGGAATTCTTCTTGGACTTGGGGAAGCTGCTGTGGAAGAACCGATGGAAAACACATGTGGATGTTCATTTTCGAAGTAGTTTTTGGGGGTCCAGAAATCATGTTTTTTGAGTATAAAACGGGGCCTATTACGAGCTGAGAGGTACTTTTGCTCTTGGAACAGCGGTGACAAATGACTGATTTCTTGCAGGAACTTAGATCACAATGTAATTGATGTTTTGCATAACATTTGAAACGCCCCAAATGTATGTTAAAATAACCCAGAGGCAAATCATTTTGTCTGTGTACAGTGTTGTTACGTGTAGACATATCCCGTTTTGACAAACAGATATATTTTGGTCTGCTATGCTACGCATGTCCATATCTGATGCGATCAGCCCTCCAATCCTCTGGTCTTCTGGATGCCAGCCGATCCAACTAGGTCTGGTGGCGCCGTGTATTTCTACTGTACTATTTGATGTGTTCCTTCATGCAGTTAAATGAACAAACACAAACTCCGTCAAATTCAGAGGGTGCGGAGCAAAGATGAGCAAAGTGCAAACATGTATGTGTACTCAAACTTTGGTATATCTCAATGTGCGCATGCTGTCTCTCTGTGAGAAACGCGAATGCAGATGCAATAAATTCACATGGAAAACATGTCCAGTCAGGTTAGACTTTCACACCGATATATTCAAACTAATTTAATTTAACAACTTGTTTGATGCTGAGCATCCCAAGACCACCCGATATTGACAGTTTTACTTGCCAATGTCGCCATATTTTGGTTGACCACCCACTGTTTCCCAAATTATAGTTGGTCATCTCCCCATTGTTGATATTTGTTTAATCAATCAGTCGAATCGCAAAGCTTGTTGGTTTCGACCCCAAGGTTTGCGTTTGAACTCATTCTTCATGCCGACATCAAATTTGTTCATATCCTCTTCGTGTCAAGTCGATTTGTTGGTGCTTCAAGTCTGAGTTTGAAGAGTTAAATCATGTTTAATCCCTATTTAATATTATTTAATCATGTTAAATCCACATGTTCATCAAATTATTTTCCAACCTTTTCCCAATGAAATGGCAATTTTCATTGTTAAATCCAAATTAGTCAGATATCTTTTGACGGAGATATTTTTGATGGTGAACTCCCCATTTTGATTGTCTTACCCTCTGGTTATTTAACATAGCCATGGAAAATCACCAATTTTAATAAGTAAGTAAACCATCTATAAATGGGCCATTTTCTATGGCTATGTTAGTCATAACCAGAGGGTAACTCCACATTTTCCCGGTCAAATCCACCCATCAAAACCGGCAGCGTCCGACGATCTCCGGTCGCCTGATAACCCAGCGAACGGATGGCCGTAGGCACTTCGAGAGCAGTCAGCTCGCCTGTGCCCTCCAGGTCTTCCTGCAGGACTTGGGGGCAGTGGATTTCGAAAATAGGGATTTAAGCAACAAATACTACAAAACTTGGGATTTAACCATTTCTGGTTGGTGGTTTCAACCCCTTTCAAAAATATGAGTTCGTCAGTTGGGATGATGAAATTCCCAATATATGGAAACATAAAATTCCATGGTTCCAAACCACCAACCAGATTTTTTGGAGTTGCCGGTGGTGATTCATTTCTTTAAATCGATCCCACATGGGGAATGAAAGTGATCATGGGATTTGACGAACTTTTCTGAAGGGTCAATGCCACCATGTGAAGGGCTGGAAATTTCCTGGACTCAATGCATCAAATCGTGGTTTTAAACGGATCTTGAGGTTTAGCTAAACGGCTCTAAGGTTTATCCTTTATTATATAATAAATAGAATAAAACAATAAATCAAATAAACAAATCAATGCACACACACATATATATATATACATCATTAATAGCTATAACATGCTAAAACCCTGAAGACAAAGACGTGAAGTATGAACGCCGTTCAGGCGATTCAGGCTTGTTCTAATCCTGTGTGTCTGAAACTGCGGTATGCCGGGTTTCCTGGCTATTTCAATGAGACACTTACATGATGAACAAATTCAATGGCTAATTATTAATGCTATTTCAATGGTAATTCATGGCTTGTGATTAATCAGTGGATTTAGGGGTTCCCCCGACAGAATCAACAGATCAGGTGGCCCAGCTGCAAACAATTTTGGCCATGACCAATGGCCTAAAAACTTCCAAGTTAAAGAAAGTGAGTGATTACCCCACGAAGACTTGGAGTTGAATCAGTTCTGAGCAGGCAAAGCCCTGCACATATATATATATATATATATACGTATATGTGTATGTATATATATATAGGCATACATGATATATAATTGCTATAGTTGTCATTATTGCTATGTTAGTAAATCATTGTTGTTGGTAGGGGCCCATCATGGAAATTCACTTCCTGAAACCATAGTCAATCCCAGGAACTTCTCGAAACGCGGCATCAATAGACTCCAGCTCGCTGTTACCTTACGGACATGATGCCACCCTCAGGATCCCTCTGGTATCCTCTAATGATATAGGCTACATATATATACATATATACATATATACATTTATATATATATATACATATATATATGTATATAGGTAAATATGTATGTGTATATATGTGTATATGCATGTTTATTTAAATATATATATATATATACGCATGTATTTTTAAATGCATATAAATATATATACTTATACATGTCACAGCCAATGAAAGTCATGTTTGAATATGTTTGATAAGTTCACTGGAGGTGTCCCCTCTTCCGTTTCCAGGGTTGCTTTCAAAGTCAGAATTTAATTCACCTTCAAGTTGTCGTGGATGTGCATCCCTTGTTTGCGGGTTCATTAGGAGTCATACCGGCAGGTACTCATCAGGATGCGCATATTGTCATATTGTATTTGAGAAACTATTGTGGGCCAACAAGAATAGCCAACTACTGTACTAGTGTTAAGACAGTTCTCTTCCACAGCCTCATTCCAAAGATAAACCGCGAATGGCACAACTTGGAGCAAATCCAGATATGGCTCAGAACTGCCGCCTCTTATTCAGGTGACCCAAGTGACAATAAGGCCCACCAAAAAACATTTAATCTGGATAATTTAGGGATTCTTGTGCTTCAATGACTACAGTATCAATCACCAACAACTCATACTGATACAACTCATATATATATATATATATATGCACATTCATTTTGGCTGTTGTTTACACAACCACCCCCTGTTGAGGTACTTGCTTTTTGCCTTGGCACTTGGCCGCTCCATATCTATCTGTCCACCTGGGTCCTCGCTGGGCCCTCGAGATGAATGGATCCAAGCCACGTGGGCTCGGCTTGATATTAGGCTTGATATTAGGTTGCTTCTTCTTGGGGAAAATCAACTGGGGGGTTCTATAATGGTTGGTTTTTAATGGAAAATCCTATTAAAATGGATGATTTAAGGGAATCTATATCTATCTATCTAGTGATTAATATAAATATATACAATATAGTGAAAAATAGAATGCAATGGTGATTTATATACATATAGGGGGTTACCATAAATGGGGGATCCCCAAAATGGTTGGTTTATCATGGAAAATCTTATTAAAATGGATGATTTAAGGGTATCCCCATTTCAGGAAACCTCCAAATGGCCTTATGGCCGTGAGGTTCTGATGTCAACCAAACTGAACCCACTGGCAGCTTTGGACGACTACGTTGGAAATGGCACCTTCCCATATCCATCATTGCTAAAATTCAATCCCTGGGTAGCAATCGATTGGCATGCGACATAAACAAAGAAAAAAACTAAGTGGTGGTTTCAACCCATCCAAAGATTAATCAAAATTCTGGGTCGTGGTGGATCATTGTCCAGTTTGTATAGAAACTCATGTATATATGTATATATAACTTTAAATATAATTATACATCATATATATATAATGAAACCAGCAACCAGCTGTAAGTTGGTAAATTGTCCCATTGCCGCTCCAAATCGTGGTTAAATCCCAATTTGATGAAAAAATCCCGCGTTCGATTCGAATATGATACCCACGTTACCACTATTGATGGTTGAAATCCATGATGGCTGAAATCAGTTTTGGTTTTTAGAATAGCCCACCACAAAAATGATGGTTAGTAGTTTATCTTACTTTTAATAGGATTTCGACCAAGAAATTGTTCGCAGTGTTGCGCAATTTACACTGCCATTCGGAAATTATTATCCCGAACTAATCATTCCATGAAATACCGGTTGGTTTATAGAGGTGTCCCGTTCTTGGATTATAATCCCCAATATATGAAGGGTAGTATAATCTCCGAACTAATCATCAACCAACCATCATGTACCAGTTATATTCACTAGTATCATCTAATATCCCCATATTTTCATGGTTTCAAATCCCATTTAAACATATTTAACTATTATAATCATCGTTATATTCACTAATATCCCCATATTTTCACGATTAAAAATGGTAAAAAACCAATTTAAACCTACGAACTAATCATCAACCACCCAAAGTTGAGCCAAGAGCTACGCATGCCTTCACGTTGTCGATACATGAGCAAGAGGCGCCATAAATTGCTGAGATCCAGCTGATCTTCCTGCGCTGGTCCAATGGTTACCTACCAATTATATAAACTTACTGTAAGTCAATACTAATCGCAACATTATGTTAAACAACTGGTAGTCAATTTCTTCATGTTTAAAACATTTTGATTATCTAATCCATTTTCATTTCTTCTCCGGTCGTTCTGTGCCGGAAATCATGCTGCAACCAGTTCAAAAAAAGTTCTTGTCCATGTTTCTCCCCTTCGGGGGCGTATGGTACAACATCAATCGGTTTATCCAAGTTGAGCACTAACAATACCTTGTGGCTGTGACATCAATGCTGTGATATCAATATACACGCTCCAGTAAACTAACAGTTTGCTATGAAAAAACATCATTCTGCATAGGCAATTCATCGAACTAAATGGGACATGTTCTAAAGCTATGTTAGTTTGCCTGGAAGGTGTGTATATACATATGTATATATATATATTGGTTGGTGGTTTCAACCCCTCTGAAAAATATTAGTCAGTTGGGATTATTATTCCCAATATATGGAAAAATAAAAAATGTTCCAAACCACCAACCAGTATATGTATGCATGGTTTAATGTAAACATATCGAGCTTGATTTGAACATGCATAATATGCATAGTTGTCAGCCTGCAGTCGCACTTAGTCTCACAACATGGCGTTTTCCGCCCACAGACGAAGCAGTGATCCGGATAGATCATTGATAGGTCCATATACCCATTGTTCCACCATGAAAAAGTGGGCTGCAAATCCCACTGTTTCATGGTTAAATTTGTTAAATCACCGCTTTTGTTGATTAAATGGTTAAATCACATTTTTTTTAATGCTCAAATCATCATGGTTGGTTGCTTTCCCCATCTTTTTCTGCCTTCAATACCTATGATCTCTGCTAATCAGTTTCATCTCCAATCTTTTTGATAGATTCAAGCCCATTGGAGGTTCTCCCATTTTCAGTTTTATCCTCATTTTTTCACAGATATGTTAGCTTACTGGAGGCTGTATATATATGTATATATATATATACCTATATGTAGATATAAATATATAAGATAGTAAACCAACATATCTTACAATAGTTCTAAAATATGTACATGTTACACATACATATATATATATATGCATACATAATTTTCCCTCCAGGCATTTCCCCCGCAGCATCTCCTGGATCTGCGCCTCCTGCGCGGCCTCGGCGATGGCCTGCTCGTCCCACAGGACGTAGCCCAGGTCGCGGAAGAGATGTGTCACCTGCTCCTGGCACGGAAAAACGGTGGGGATGTACCCCTGGGGATGGAGATATGAACAATTTGTATCCATGATTATTGGTGATTAATGATTAAACCATCATTAATGGTGATTAAACACTGGTTAATACTGGTTAATACTGGTTAATAGTGTTGTATAATCCCAATATTCACAATAGGATATCCCATGATTATCTCAATTCATGATAGATATTCACCATTGAATGTGGGTAAAACGATGTCATAGACGACCTATTTGGGAATGGTAACCATACCACCTATAAAAATGGTGACTGGGGGATGGTTTACGGCATTTTTACCCACATTATTTTCTGAACAAAACATATAAAATGGATGGATGATATGGGAAGATCTTATGGTTAGAATTATGTTTTGCGTTTTTAAATTGTTAGATTATCCAAATATCCCCATTGCATCTCCATATCCCCACTATATCGTTAGATTATGAGATGCAGTGGGGATATGCAGTGGCACATCCAAAGAAACGACTTAAAACTCTGTTCAGTCACTGTTCAGGATTTCACTGATTTCACCCAGACATTGGGGATGGACGCCATGGACAAAATAGGGATGAAACATGAAAGCACGGAAAATGGGGACTACCCTCTGGTAAACTAATATCACTATGGAAAATCACCATTTTTAATGGGAAAATCAACTATAAATGGCCATTTTCAATAGCTATGTTAAATTACCAGAGAATAAAGAATAAAGCAACAAACATGGTGACTTAACCATCAAAAATAGAGATTTGAATGAATTTAAGCAACACACCAAGGGGTACACTGGAGATACAGCTGAGGTTTTCAAAGACTCGAGGTTGTCAACTGGCGGTTTAACCAAGAACAATACGGAGATTGAATCCAGAAACAAACGAATTTATAATGAACAAACACATTGGAGATTTATATGATATAAGTTCTACGTGGATTGTACTACTAATAATATATATATATATATATTTATAATATTGAGATATTTATATACTTTTTAAATATGCGGATTTAATGCCACTATAATACAATTAATGCTGACTATAATAACCAGGTGGTGTCCCGAGACAGCAATGTTTGTTTGGTCTAGTTTCACCTCTAGCTGGTTCGATCCATGTACCTTAAACACTAGTTGACTTACTAAGTAAACTAGGTAACTATGGGGAACCACCTTGCTCGGTAATACCTAGTACGTACTTAGTACTTGGGATACCTCCAATGAATTAACACAAACCATTTCATGTTTTTTAATGAGGATGGGGAGAAAAAAAACACAATGCCATATGTTCCATACGGACAAATCATGCCACAACTTGGCGATTTCAGAATGGATCATTTTCCGAAGAAATCATGGTTGTGTTTCATCTATTTGAAGTTATTGGATGGTAACTTCTGCTGCAGAGGGTTTTTCCAGGTATGATCCATTTATGGTTATTAGATATCTTTAGGGTAATCAAGTTATTGGAAAAACTCAAGTATGAAAGGGATTGTCTCCAAGTTCCATTTCCCAAAATTACCCTCTGGAAATTTGACAACCTGGAAAATTGGAAATTATCAGTGATTTACCCATCATGATTTTTTTCAATAGTCATGGTCAACTACCAAAGGCTAATTTCTGTGGGACTCTCGCAAACCCCTTGGGCCTCTCGCTTTGCAGATCTACATCCCAATTAGGACGTGGCTACCATCCCACATAGGGTTTATAAACCACATATGCAGAAATGGGTGAAACAACCATGATCATGAACCACACATCAACCTGGTCCGGCACATAATTTCCAAGTTTCAACTCAATTTCCCAACCACTCTTCACTTCAGCAAAAACAAATCTTAGCCCATGTCATGGTGCTTCAACATGGGTAAACCCGGTTTTACTGTCTGGATTCTGTTTTTTTGCCCAATGTGTCGCATTAAAGAGATAAGGGATAGCCCAAAACCCCGAAAAAACATAAATCTACTCATCTCAAAAAAACACACTAGCATTTTGCTAAAAAAACATGGTTCCATTTTAAGGTCAAATATGTTAAACTATGTGATTGTGATATTTGTACGGCAGGGTGCAGGTTAGGTCAGAAATCCACTCAGAAAATATTGATCTCATCGTTTTATGCGCATTTTGGACGGTTTTCGTCTAGAGACATGAAATGCAACAAGAAATAGCAATCATATATCCAACAAACACATTCAAATTCCATTCAAAACACATTCAGCATACATTCAAAACACATTCAAAACAAATGAAATAAACGTTGGGGCACACACATACATATATATATATACTGTATATATAGTCACTCTTTCTCATGTAGCCACTAATATACTAGGCGATTATAGTAAGCATGGACTGGAATAAGTTCCTTTCTGGTAATTTGCGTTCATAATTTAAATCAAGAAATACACCAGGTATAGGCTGAATCCAGCCTCATTTCTTATTTCCAATAATTAAATCAAATACTTTTTGGCGGTTTCAACCCCTCTGAAACATATGAAAGTCAATTGGGGTTACTATTCCCAACTGAATAGACAATCGTAAAATTCCATGGTTCCCAACCACCAACCAGAATAAATCAGCCCAGCACAAGCCCTTCTTCCAGGTTTTATGCCCATATTTCCATAGGAAACCCCCATGGATTTCTTGGCCAAAACCCAGCCACTTTTCGTAACCGCGCACCTTGGGCAATTGCTCCTGATCTCCCAACGCTTGCCGCACCAGCTCCAACTCGTGCTCTCGAATCTTCCTAGCGGTGTCGTATAAGATTTTGCTGGGTCACTGGCTTCATCTAGGGATTGATGATGATATTCGTGATAAATAACCACTACTTGATATACTTGATATACTACTCATATAGGAGATACTTGGGGGATGATACATAACCCAAAGTGGTGATGATCACAATCCATCCTGGACCAATCAAACCTTTTAAATAGATGTGGTGTTGGGATGTAGATGATGAGTATTTGATAGATAACCGCTACTTGAAATACTTGATATACTACTCATATAGGAGATGTTTGGGGAATGATACATAACCCATATCAAGTGGTGATGATCACAATCCGTTCGGACCAACCAAACCTTTTAAATAGATGTGGTATTGGGATGTAGATGATGAGTACTTGATAGATAACCACTACTAGAACATGGCCTGCGCACGACCCCGGTGCAATGCAACGCCAAGGGAAGACTTTCCTCACACTTCACACTGCACTCTTCACACTTCACACTCCACACTTCATCTCATCTCAGATCTCAGATCATGTGATTTCTTCTCATCTCACCTCATCTCAGCTCTTCTCATCTCATCCCACCGCCTCTCACATGTCATCTAAGAAAGTTCTTCTCAACTGTTTTCATCCCATCCGCGCACTGATCAACCTTTCTCATCTCCTCGAATTTGTTCTCAGCTCACCTCAGCTGTTCTGCACGCCACAAAGCTCTTCCTGTCAGCACACAGAAGCTTGAGACACAGATGCATTTACACTTTACACAGGAAAAGCCTCTAGAAAGTATCTTTGTACTACAAAGCTTAGCTCGTCTCCCCAGTTCTTCTGTATCCCAAAAAAGTTTTGTTAACACACAAAAGCTCTCGTGCAAATTGCACGCCTAGACCATATTATATTTACAGTATTGTGGTAACTCACGCGAAATGTTCATGCATTGCAGCAAAGCTTAACTACAGTATATCTTATGTTAATTGTAATCTGTCAGTCAGACACACACACACAGTCCAGCGTCAACAGCTGCAACCATTACAATGCGATCTGCAGAGGCTGAGTTGCAAAACACAATAGAACTACGTGCAACGCCGTCGGAAAGATTATTTTGAAGCACAGGAGGGGGGCTTAAAAGGAAAAATGCTAGCGCCAAAATTGAGAGAATCCGCTGAAAAATCACTATCGCAGCCTTGATGCAGCCATTCCAATACTATTTACGAGATCCAGCTGCAAAAGACAATAGTATTACGCATGCAGCTGCGGCGCCAAGCAACCTTGACGCAGCCATTGCAATGCGTTTTGCAGCATCACGTCGCAAACCTGCACGTATCTACGCACGTGGCAACACCAGATGACAACAATCATGTAGCTATTCCAATGCGATCTGCAACCACGGATTCAAGAAACGCAAAGAACTACGCACACAGGAACAACCACTCGTTGCAGAACACAGAGTCTCATGCAGAGGAGGAAGACATTCGCGACAGAAACGACCACAGCCGCACCCGCCGCACACACGAGGTACCTTTCATCGCCGGCTGCAGCCACTTTACACAGAAAAATACAAGGTTTCGTGCTCCGGCTTCCTCCCTAACACAAGCCCGATGCAACATTCATTCAGCCATTACCATGCATTTTGCAGCATCATGTAGCAAACCTGCATCTCTCTACGCACATGGCAACACCAGATGACAATCATGCAGCCATTCCAATGCGATCTGCAACCACAGATTCAAGAAACGCAAAGAACTACGCACACAGGAACAACCATTCGTTGCAGAACACAGAGGAGGAACCCATTACGCTCGGAACGACCCCAGCCGCACCCGCCGCACACAGGAAGTATCTTTCGTCGCTGGCTGCACAACCACTTTACACGAAAAAATACAAGGTTTCGTGCTCCGGCTTCCTCCCCAACACAAGCCCCATGCAACATTCATTCAGCCATTACCTCATTACCATGCATTTTGCAGCATCATGTAGCAAACCTGCATCTCTCTACGCGCATGGCAACACCAGATGACAATCATGCAGCCATTCCAATGCGATCTGCAACCGCAGATTCAAGAAATGCAAGGAACTACGCACACAGGAACAACCACTCGTTGCAGAACACAGAGGAGGAACCCATTACGCTCGGAACGGCCCCAGCCGCACCCGCCGCACACAGGAGGTACCTTTCATCGCCGGCTGCAACCACTTTACACGGAAAAACGTACGGTTTCGTGCTCCGGCTTCCTCCCCTCATCACCTCTTCGTCACCGCTTCCCTACTACTTCCCTTCGTTACAAGCCATGTCATAGCCCGTTCTTCTTTTGTGATGTATTATGATGTGATGTAAAGTCTCAAACCACCCTTCATTGAGTGTATTGTTATGTGATGTATTGTTATGTAATGTATAGTCTCACACCACCCTTCATTGAGTGTGTCGTTATGTGATGTGATGTAAAGTCTCACACCACCCTTCATTGCGTGTATTGTTTTGTGATGTATTGTTAGGTGATGTAAAGTCGCACAACACCCTTCATTGAGTGTATTGTTATGTGATGTAGAGTCTCAGAATTCTATTGTCCGTAACACGGAAGTATTGCTTCCCAACTTCCTTTGATAAATCGTCCACTCTGGTAGGCAGGGAAAAACTTTCTTATTCCTTCTTGGAAGGAGAAAACCCCTGCCGCAAACTACAGACAAAGAGCAGAGAACAAGACAACAGCGTGGGATCTCTGCATGCCAAGGGTGGCCAGCAGAAAGCGGCCACCCCAAAAACCAGCGTAGCTGGATAATCCGCTCGGTCACCAAGGACGCAAGCGCCACGGCAGAGAGCAAGGAGCAAGAGGACACATTCACGAACCTCCCTTTCAACTTGCTCCGATGTCTGGGACGATTTCCCAGCTATCCATGGTGAGATTTGCCATGAGAACCCGTGGTTTCAACATGTTTCAAACCTAAGATGTCCCATTAAAAAAATACTTTACTTCGAGTTATCCCCACCATGACATCTATACGTTTTGTTACTGGCAAATCTTCTGGCATTCTATCTGGCATATCTTCTGGCATTTTACCTGGCATATCTTCTGGCATTCTATCTGGCATATCTTCTGGCATTCTACCTGGCATATCTTCTGCAATATGTTCTGGCATACCTTCTAGCATTCTATCTGGCATATCTTCTGGCA
>Ga0126342_10014873_pt1 | contig 13693 bp, 10 predicted proteins | sample Cyp1metagenome_FD_92528 | JGI IMG/M metagenome (GOLD analysis project Ga0126342, IMG submission 92528) | Coral microbial communities from Lord Howe Island, Old Settlement Bay, Australia - Cyphastrea 1 metagenome | ecosystem: Host-associated > Invertebrates > Cnidaria > Coral ...
GGAGTGTGAAGTGTGGAGTGTGAAGTTTGAAGTTTGAAGTGCGAAGAGTGCAGTGTGCAGTGTGAGGTGTGGAGTGTCGAGGGAAGGACACGGTCGGGACAGGTTGTCTTTGAACTATAGGTCTTCCGCCGCCGGCTTGCCCGGGTCTATGTTATATATGATGTTGTGATATGTTTTTGAATATAGACAGACTGATAGCTAGAGATCATATAGATCATATAGATTATATCGATTATATCGATTAGATAGATAGATAGATAGATGGATGGATGGATGGATGGATGGATAGATGGATAGATGGATAGATTGGATAGATAGATTGATTGATTTGATTTGATTTGATTTGATTAGATTGGATGGATAGATAGATAGATAGATAAATAGATAGATAGATTAGATTAGATTAGGTTAGAATAGATTAGATTAGATTAGATAGATTAGATAGATTAGATAGATTAGATAGATTAGATAGATAAGATAGATAGGATAGATAGGTAGATAGATAGATAGATAGACAGATATACAGATAGACAGATAGATTAGATAAGATAGATAGATTGATTGATTGATTGATTGATTATAGATAGATCGATAGATCTATAGATCGATAGATCGATAGATAGATAGATTAGATTAGATTAGATAGATTAGATTAGATTATATAGATAGATTAGATTAGATAGATTAAAAAACAATAGATTAGATAGATTAGATAGATTAGATTAGATAGATTAGATAGATTAGATAGATTAGATAGATAGATAGATTAGATTAGATAGATTAAATAGATTAGATTAGATAGATTAGATAGATTAATTAGATAGATAGATAGATAGATAAATAGATAAATAGATAGATAGATAGATAGGTAGATAGATAGATAGATAGGTACATAATAGATAGATAGGTAGATCGATAGATCGATAGATCGATAGATCGATAGATAGATAGATCGATAGATAGATAGACAGACAGACAGATAGACAGATAGACAAACAGACAGACAGGCAGATAGATAGACAAACAGACAGATAGATTTTCATCTCCCCACACTAACACTTGCCTTTGTTTTTGATTTCAATTATAATATACATATGATTATATATGTATTTATATGTATATATATATTGTATAATGTATTATATATATTGTATGATTTTTTATATATATACACAGTATACATAGCGATGCAAACATCCTATTTTCAAGGACGTTGGAAAGATTTAAGGAACTTCATTTTGATCCAAAAACTACCACCACCCGAAAATGTCTATGATCATTGTTGGGTGCGACCTTGTTGGTCGACCTGATTGTGGGGATGGTTGGTTTTTTTTTGTGATCCATGGGTACTGGCAGTTGATGAATTTCGCTGAAAATGCAGAATGTTTAAAAACCTAGGAGAAAATGCAGTTGAGAAACACACTTCTGATGGATATTCTTGTTGATGCGTCGTGCATTTGCTGAACTTAATAAACATCCTATCACCATAGAAATGGGTTCGAATGCAAGAGACCTTTGCTGTAAACCTGAGTGTAGCCAAGAAACCTTGAGTGTTCCTAGAAGTTGTCATGTTACAACAAGACAATTTACCGTTGGCAATTGGGCTGAACCGCCTGATAATTGGGACAATAGTTGTATTGAAAGGTTTATTATAAGTAACATCAAAAGATATATCCCCAGCAAGTACAACCCCTTTCAACTTTCATGCAGCCTGAAGATTCCCCGGGCCCAGGCTGTAAGTGAGCTTCGCCAACAACTCAAAGAGATCGTTGGGAACCTCTCGCTGGAGGTGAGGCCCTCTGTCCCCATGGCTGGTGTTGGTTTTTCTGGTTTTTCAGCCGCTGACTACCCAACCTGGTTATGACTGACATAGCCATGGGTTAAGCCATGGCCCTAATCGAAATAGATGGCCCTAATCGAACTTAAAGATGGTGGATCTTTCCATGGCGAACTGTTAAATAACCAGATTGTATAATGTATGGTACCCATAGGATCCATGGTGCTGCTATATATGGTGCTCCATGGATCCCATCAACAAAAACCCCCTTTATGTTAGCATTAATATACCAGCACCATGGCTGCCCGGCCCGTGGCAGCCCGGAATAAGATGAATAAAGTGAAGAGATCATGACGTGTCCCGGCATTTCCTGACCCAATGATTGAAAGCTGGTTGGTGGTGACTGGAACCATGGAATTTTGAATGACTTTCCAGAAACAGTTGGGAATGTCAGCACCTCCCAACTGACTTTCACTCCATGAGTTTTCAGAGGGATAGGTATACCACCAACCAGATAAGTAACTAAGTATATGATAATCAATGTATGATAATCAATGGGATTAAATAATCTAAACCATACTAACATATACTAACCATATATATCCATATATAGGGTAGGTTGAAACCAACCAGAAAGGTTTGTTTCCCAGCTACCATCAGCTCCCCAGGGGTCATTGCACCGCCAGGTGGATCCGAGCTGCGAAGCAGCCCCAGCGGTGCTGGCACCGAGGGGATGGGAACAGGTTTCACCCACAAAATGGGTGGAGAAGCACACATGGGTCTGCTTGAAAATAGGTTATGCCTATCCCATAGGATCCATGTATGCTATATATGCTATATATATCCAACCAATGACAGAATATGGGTATGGGTCAATACCTATAGATACATGTTTAGTGGGATGAACATCCATAAATCCCAGCTATGAATTGGGGTTCACGGCACGGTACCAGGGTTTTGACCCATCCCGACATGGGTCTGCTTGAAAATAGGTTCTGCCTATCCCATGACGGATCCAAACGGTGCTGCTATATTAATGCTAACATTGATTGGGGGTTTTTGTTGATGGGATCCATGGAGCACCATTAATATAGCAGCACCGTTAGGATCCGTCATGGCTATAGGTGTACCGACTCTAAATTTGCCGGAGAATGATGATGGACCAATGGGTCAGTACAACCAACTTCCAATTTCACCAATGCGACTCAGACTACGTATATAGAAGGGACATTTAATCATATTGAATAAACCCTTTAGTTTTTCCACCTTGAGTATGCAGCTCAACTACTGCAGCTGTATTTGATATGGTTCTCACATTGAAGATTCACCATGCGACCATCTGGGTGATCCTTGTTGAGGTATGGGTGCGACTGGATTGGAATCCCTCTGGTCGAGCCACACAATTCTTCCGTCGCGTGCGTTCCGAGGAGTGAGTCGGGTAGAGTTGGGAGCTCTAGGTGCAGCTTTTACCCCGGTACCAAAATGTGAAAGAAATGGCATTCAGTATCTCCAAATCGAGAAAAAGCGGATGTGTCTGAAAAAAACCGGGAGAGTACCCCCCAATTTGATGTTTTATGCGGGATTATCCAATGTTTCTAAGCGCGGTTTTGACGAAATCACTTCGAAACGTCATTCATTTTTGGCCGCGGGGTTATCGGTTCAAGGTTCCAAGGTGTTCCAACCCGTCTTTGGCCCTCCAAAAACCAAGTGAAAAACCGTGGATGTTTGCATCTATGTCATCATCCTGAAGTACCCTGTGGTAAACTAACATAGCTATGGAAAATCACTATTTTTAATGGGTAAATCCACTATAAATGGCCATTTTCAATAGCTATGTTAGTTTACCAGAGGGTAGATTGAGCACGAACACGTCAGAGGATTCCTCATAATTTTACCATTTCTGATGGTGAAAAGCTGGCAACCTTTTGATCAAAATTATGATGGCAGGTGCGCAGGCGATCTCCAAGGCCATTTTTCGAACGTCTCTGTAAATTCCTTGCAAGTTCCCTTGTTCATTTGGGTTTGTCTGAAAATAGTGTACCCCTAAACCCAATGGTTAATGATCATTATCCCTATTAAATGGCTATAATTGGGAATATACCCTATTTTCAGACAAACCCATTTGTCTACTTTGCTGTGTGTAGATGCGAACTTCGGTTGAATTGCAGGTTCAAACATGACTTGTGGCAATTGAGACACGTGTCAGCAGCATCAGGTGGCAAGTTTCGTTCTCATAGCAAGTTCCAGGCAACTGGGGGCCACAATGAAGAAGCAGACTTTCCATATGTCCATTGATATTCAGAAGCGGGCCAAGTACATGTCAGATTGGGTAGCGCTCGGTTTGAGCTTTGCCAAACCTTTCCGGCGCCATGGCGGCCGCCTATGCCTGGCTTAAGAAGACTCGGCAACAAATTTCGTGGGTTCTGGGATTTCTACCTTCGCCTTCTTACTTCTGCCTTGTCCGCAGAAGCTGAGGAGATGCGCAAAGAAGGATCGGAAGGCTTGCAGGGCATCCTTGGACCGGATACCTTGAGAGCAAGGCCTGTGCCAAGAAGCTGAGGAGATGCGCAAAACAGCATTGGAAGACAGCATGAAAAATGTTGCCGATGGTTTGCGAGAGGAAGGCCGCTGGCAAGAAGCTGAGGAGATGCACGGAAAAGCATTGGAAGGTCCTTGGGCCAGACATGGCCAGACCATCCGGATACCTTGAACAGCCTGTGGGATCTGGGTGTTTGCCAGCAGAGACAGGTCGCAGCGACTGCAGGGCATTTCAGGGTTGCGCATTTGAAGGATCCGTCTTTTCATCAGAAGCGAATTGAAGAGGCTGCGATCATTGAGAGATCAATAATTACTTCTCAGGTGCACATGGCTGCAGACCATCATCTGCGCCGCCAAATCGCACGGAGGAGGAGCTGGGCAATGCTGCTGATTCAATTTGGCCAGCCAAATGACGTTGAGAAGGCAGTGGCAATCCTACGCCAGCTCGCCCCCCTCGTACTCCGCTTGCGGCCAGGGGGTCGGTCGCAAAAGGCTGTCGAAGCCTTGGTTTCTCTCCTCGAAGAGCTTGGTGAATCCGAGGAAGCTGAAGACTGGTGGCAGCGGCTTGTTGAGTTTCGGCCAGGAAGTGCAGCAGAGGGGGAGCTTTCGACAGTCCCAGGCTCTGAGGCAAGTGAGGATTTACCAAGCTCTTCTGAAAACCAAGCTGTTAGCAGACGGCTGTTGTGTTGGAGAAAAAAAATGAAGATATCGTGGAACATGAAAAGCATGTTTTCCCCTTTAATTTGGGCCGCACAGCTTGCAGCAGCCAGCAGAATAAGAATATAGAAGTGCAGAGTGAGGGCCTCACACCCAGATATCTTCCAGCGACGCCCGGTGCCAGCAAATCCTGAGGAACATGCAGGCGCTGAAAGCAGACTCATGGTCTGAGGCTGCTTCAGACCGAAAGCGCCGAGTTTTGAGGAGAAAATGGCAGCTTTTTCGTTGGTGCTGCGGAGGGCTTATAAAGTCACTCTGACTGGCTGATGCGCTTCAATGTAGTGGCGAAGCGAGGCAGAACAGCATTGCCAAGCAGTTTTTTTGGCTAAGAGATGTTTTGTTTTGGGCTTGGCAGCCTGTTTACTTTTTGTTTCACCTTGTTGCTTCGGCGGGCTCTCCGGATTGTCACCTGGAGTCCTGCCAGATGCCAGATATCTAAGAGCGTTTTTTTGGTAAAACCCATAGCCATAGCCTAAACTTCATATCGCAATCGGTGCAGTGACTTTGTCAAGGCCGGGTTGCCTTTTGAGGCTTCCGTCGACAGGATGCTGTCCCTATTTTGCTTCCCTTGGGATGCCCTGGATCTCCAATTTCATACAGTTTCATCCAATTTCCATGCTCCTATTTTTGATATTTTTGTAGTGCCGCAATGAAACTCTAAAATCCGAGGGTGTCACCTTTTGCTGAGGCGACACCAGTCCCAACTTGAACGTCTGGGGTTCTTCGCCACCTGGTGGCGCTTGTACTTTTGGCCTCGAATTCCGAGGCTGCACGTAGGTTGGTTTCAGGAGCCTCTAGCACCCAGCCAGCCAGAAAAAGAATGCAGTGCTTTGCGGGCACGGCTACCGGTGAATGGAATGGCACACTTGAGTTGACACGTGGTCAGAATGGATAAGATCCATGGGTGTAATCATGCCTGTTGCTCAGCCAAGTGCAACACGGACACATGCAACACTTTGTAGCGGGTGGACTTTGTAGCCAGATTGCCTGTCTCATCCCTCACCTCGCAACCCCGAATTTGCTTCACAGCACTGTTGCTCCGAAGTTCTGGCCTGTTGGTTGCTGCGTGCATTTGGACCTTAGACAGCGTTCCCAGGCCACCCAAGTTGATGGATAGCAGGCATCGAACATACATATCCATATTTCCAAGGTGGTGTCACATAGTTTCCTGAGTTGGTTGATAAGTAGGTGAAGTAGGGTCTATGGCAGATAGGGGGCACCACTTGTACTTTAGGGTGACCAACCCTTGAGGACACCAGCGTGGTATGGACGCGACCAATGCCACCCGACATCGTGTTGGAGCTCGACGAGATCAGGTGTACTTGGGAATGCGGTTGCAGCTAGGATCATGATCCCATTTTTTCTCAATCAGAAAGCAGAGATCATTGGTTTGGTGAGATACGTTACAAAAGGTAGTCATGTTGAGAATATGCTGGTGAACGATAGCAATTGTGATTGTACCACAGCCCCAAAATGAACAAACAAGTTGGAAATCTGGGAATTAAGGGAAAAATATGCTATACCATCCTTTTTGTTGGCATGTTTCTGGGGCCCTCTCTAGTCGATTCGAAATGGAAGATTCAGCAGAAGCTGGAACAGCAACCGAGGTCATGGGTCACGGGATTGGGATGAAACCACCAACAATTCTCACAGCCAAAAGATTGCCATACCAAATACATTTTTTGGTAACTCCAAAAAGATGGAAACGTGATTCATCGTGATATATGTTTGTAGGATTTTATGTTTTTATCTTTGTGTGGCTACAAAAATCAGAATTGCTCCAGTCCATTATATGTACATGATAGCCACAAAGGGTAACATGTTGCGACCCCCCAAAATCATGTGCGAAGAATCCCAAGGAAAAATCTCTCTCACGGCCATTTGTGCTTTCGGATTCTGCTCTCTGGTTGTGGGGGGTCATAGTGCCCGCCCACTGGGGATCGTTTTTTGCAAATCGCGGCAAACACTGGCAAAACAGGCAATATATGCAGGGTTTCCAGGTAATTTAAGAGATTTTTTGTCCCCCCCCAAAAAAAGCCTCCAAAATTGGTGGTTCCGCGTCGCAAAAACGTTGCGCAGCTTGCGGTTGGACAGCTTCAAGATGAAGGTGCAAACCTTGGTCTCGCAGTTCTCAGAGGAGGTCGGAAACCAAGGGATGGAGACTGGAAAGTATACGGGGAGGATGGGGCACTTGCGGACCCTCCAAGTACCCATAAGTACCCATAAGAATTGGTAAAAGTGCTACAATATTGGGGCACAATACAATTTCTCAAGGGTACTTGGAGGGTTTCGGTATAATATGTTATGTATATTCATGAATATGTTTAACTTGATTTGCCTTCAATAAGTGAATTGTTGTCGGCAGATTTCAGGTAAAAAAAATGACATCATCATTTTGAACCTGGATTTACAAACCAGGTCGGTTGACCACCACATGAACCTATGGTCATGGCTATGGTCCAAGTTTGTACAAAGCAGTCTCCAAAGAGGCATCCAGTGCCAGTGCACAAAAACTGGACCACACATCGTTTTTCCTTTAATGGTTAGGTTTCTGCTTTCAAGACGGTTTCGCCCCTCGAATTTGTATGATCGTTGGGGCAGATACTTAACAACTACATCTATAAACATACGTATATACATATATAATTATATATATATATATGATTATATATATATAGGAAATTAAGATATCATTGGTTATCATTGTTTATTAGTAACTGAAGTGATCACAAAATGTTCCTTGCGTATGTGATGGTGGGCTGGGATTGGTTCACCCAGCTCAAATATATACAAATGTACATATACACATACATATACATATACATATACCTATACATATACGTTCACATACACATATCACATATATATATATAATATAATATAATATAATATATATACTATATAATATATATAATATATACTATATATAGCACCTACTTGTTTAAAATGTAAAACATCATTTCATACCAGTGATTTTCAGAGTTGTCTAGCTGTAACTGCTGTATATGATACACCTCCCATTGGCTGAGGTCACTCAGAGCTTTGAAGCTTCGTCCTGCAGGCGCCTCACCAGGCCCTTAGTTATAGCAGGTTTAGGAGCACTGAGCAGCCCATGAAAATGGCAGGTTTATAGGGGGCCCAGTAGGGGGCCCCAAAGATTCTAAGATAGCGTTCAGTTGAGATATTTCAGTGGCTGAATTCTATGGTCTATAGTAGATATTTTTAGTGGTGATGAATTGTGGGAGGGTTTTTGAAATTGGGTTTACCACGTCAATATATTCGTATATATGGTTACTATATGATATATAGAATATGTATGATCATACTGATGTTGGTGAAGCCCAGTTAATGAACGTTATCATTGTAGGTTAACATGTGTTGAACTTGATGGTGAATGGTGAACAACGGATGTGTTTCACTTTTTGGAGCCATGATTGTAAATTGAAGATAGTTCAAATACGAAGCTAAAGATTATCTGGCTGTTTTTTGCAGAGTATCTAGGTTTGACCATTGTCCGGTGTCCACAGAAGCCTCGTGGGTTGGATTTGTTGATGTTAGGCTTGGCAGTCCCGTTCTCTTTTTGGGAAGATGATCGTCTAGTCGATATTTTCTGTTCACCGGGGTAATTCTCACTGATAGGAAAGGTTTGAACATGTTTGAACTATGTCTCAAGGGCGGATTTCACCAGCCAAAATGGAGGGGCTGCAGCCAGAAACTTGGTGCCGTCATGTTTTTGTGTTTTCCGTCCCTATGAATTTTGGTTAGATTCTGGATTTGTGTGTCGGGTGATCAAAATCAACATTGTGATGATGCGGATCAAGAAAGATCATTGAGGATTGTGGGCAATTATCATTCATGATATTCATGGTTTCATGTGAAGATCAATGTGCAATCCTTGCAACTAGTAGCATCACGACTTACACAAATATGTTTAAATATGGAACAAACACTCGCGTATTTGTAGTTGGCAGCTGGTGAGTTCAGTAGTGGGTGGTTTCAACTGGTTGATCCCCCGTTCTTTCCCAGTTGAAATCCTATAAAAAGCCGTCGGGCACTGGACAGGAACAGCTCCGCGGGCTCTGGAGATGGTGCGGCTTCGACTGAAGTTGAACGGGTGGCTATGGAAAATGACCCATTTTGATGCTTTACCATTTCAGCATGGTAATTTTCCATGGCGTTAGATTACCCAAGGGCACCATTTTGTTTTTCGCGAATTTGCATGCCTCTCTTGGTTTCTGATACAGTGACCATGTTCACTTGTGGGTCTGATGGCCATATTTCCTTCCAAAATGAAGATACCTTGCCTGGCAGGTATTTTATGAGTGTTTCTGGGAAATGATGGGTGTGGTTCTCCAACATTGGGAAGGTGTTCAGATTGGAACTGGTTGAAGAGGACAAAGATGGCGGATGACTATGGTGTTGAGGCTGTTTTAGGTGTAATCCGCAAGTACCGCCTGATCATATGCTGACTCTAAGTCCTCAAAGGCATATTGGCTCTGTCGCAAAATGGAGTGTTTTGGGTAACCCATACCTCCAAATTGGACAATCAGGAAATTTCACACATCGTCCAATTCCACGATGAGTTTCAAGGAATGATAGGCTGATAGGTTTCCGCTGTGTCAGGGTTTCGGAAGCAGCTTACCTGAGGCTTCGGAGCAATTTTGGCACCTGTCTCACGGCACGGAAGACCGGGGTGAATGATTGTAACCATATTTATCAAAATGAATCGGGGGGACCAAATGTTAATTACATGTCATTATCGTTTTTAGTGGTAACCCCCCAAATCAGGATAGGTCAGGGTTGAACCAAATTGATAGCAAGCCTGGCTTCTCATGTCCAGGTAGGGGCGTCCTGTTTGGGTAGGGGCAGAAGCGCAAAACCTGGTTTAACTACGTTTAAAGTACTGGTTATGTTTATATATATATATATATTATATACATATGTTTATAGATTATGTTTAACTCGATGATTCTCGGCAGAAAAAGCCTAGTATTTGTTTTGAACAAATCTGGGGTTTCAGTTTTTGTTAGCCAGTAATTTGGCCTTAAGATACCATAATTTCCCATTTCCCGCAATTTGCCCGGAATTTCCGTTATTTTTCCTGTAGTTTACCGTAACTAAGAGCCTTGGTGGGAAAAACAAGTGTGAATTTATACATAATTACTGTATTTATACTGCTTTCAAGAAAGTGAAGAAAAACACAAGTTTTTTACGGAGGCCGTTTGTCTATTGGAACACCTGGACCCTCCAAAACACAAGAATCGGCAGGTCGGCCGCTAATTCTGATATTGCCAACTGTGATATGGGTCAAGCCATTGCGTATCCGAAACACGGATGGCTAAATACTAAGCAATGATCAATGTTTGTAGAACCAGTATCTCTTGATTTGACCAATGATCATACGGTGTTTCTCGAAAATGGGGGACCCCAGAACCGTGGTTTTCCCACTTTAAATTTACATTTGTTTTGATGATTTGAGGATATCCCATTCTGGGAACTCCCTATAGCAAGTCCCAAAAGAACAGAATAGTGAAATATACTGGTAAATTTTCAAGTAAATTAGAAATGACGATCTATTCCCCATAGGATCCATGTATGGTATAATGCTATTAGGGGTATATTGATGGTAAATGTTACCATATATACCATACATGGATCCTATGGGTTTGGTGATTACAACAACCTGATGGAATTTTAAGGCTGCACCAACATGTTTTTGGCCTCCCATCCCATCATCCCATCCGACGAGACTCTGAGGCCCGAGGCTGCAACCGACACGGATGCCGCTGGGCAACAGCAGGAGAGTCGTAACTCGTGCAGCAGGAGTCGGCTCCGTGAAACGTTGGATAAAAACCTTCGGACTTTTTTGAGGCCACGGAAAATCACCACTGAAAATAATGGGTTAAATTATATAATATTGATAATAAATGGAGCCATTGTCTTTATTGCTACATCAGCAAAGCGGGAGTTGATATATGATTTGATGGGATATGGGGAGTGTTGATTGTTGATAGATATAGCCAGCACATCAGAATGGCCTGCCAAGAGACCTATGCTGGGATGACCAAAAGGTGGTGACACGGGATTCCTGGCGTTTCAACATATGTTGAATGGCATGAGATGGCATGAAATGGGAACATGGAAGTTGCGTTTTACGTGTTAAACATCTTTGAACATATTAAAAATTACGGGATATGAAATGATAAAATCAGTTAGTTTGAACTGTTTCACCATGATCTTCTGGGATATGGTGGAAAATATCATGGCTCAACTTGACCTTGGAATCCTTGGAACCTGGATTCTGGGGATTCGCTCAGCTCATTCCTCAGGTGAATCGGTGCAGTTGGCTGAGTCCGCCGCAGCACAGGAGCGTCTTAGACGGAGGTGAAAAAACCCACCCGGGGCCTTAAATTCTCTGGAAAAATCAGGAATGTACTTACCCTCTGGTAAACTAACATAGCTATGGAAAATCACATTTTTTATGGGTAAATCCACTCTAAATGGCCATTTTCAATAGCTATGTTAGTTTACCAGAGGGTAGTAATCCATGCAATTTGGGAGGTAGTACATTTTTGAAATGAAGGCTATAGCCTATAGCGACCATTTAAGAACATCAAGCCAGAGAAAAGGATGTGACATAGGGCATGACCAGCGAGGTGACGACGAAATCCAAGTGATGGCCTTTCCAAGTGAAGTCGCCTGTGACCCCTAAAAGATAAAGGGACCTCCATGGGAGTATCATACTTGGGGGGATGAACATCCATCCGAGCTATTTTTGGGCTTCATCAGGGTATAGAATGGTATAAGATGGTATAATTGAAGAGGGTTTTGACCCATGGCCAAATTGGACACGTTTGAAAGTCAGTGGCGGGTGAAATGTTCAGAAAGGTCACATCCCAGGTCGGGTCAGCTTGTTCCGCAGGATGCGGATCCACAGCGATTTGAGGCACGGAAATGGTGAGTTGGTGCAGGCAAAGTCAAGGTGTTTCCCAGTAGAGGAGGCGACTTTCTTTGTCCAAAAATTGTGTACTGCTACAGAAGTTGGTGCGGTGCCATTTCTGGAAAATCTAAGATCATTTAATGATGTTCAGTTTCTTGGGAGTCCCAAAAATATTTCAACGAAAAAACCTGACTTCTCAGCGCGGCTCAGCGCGCAACATCACCAGTTGCTGGGATCCTGGTAGGCTGCGGCGGGCGGGTTTCACCCTCATCAACCTCGAGGTCGAGAAGAGCAAGATGCCAGGCGAAACGACCTGGAGTCAACTGAGATTTGCAAGATGGGATTGAATTGGTTAAAAGATGTTGAAAGCGGGTCCTTCCCCCTAAAGTGTATGATGTTTAATGATGTTTATGTTGCTGATGTTATAATGTTAATTCTTTTGCTATTCATATTACTATATAGGTTATAGCATTAATATCATTTGATAACCCATAGGATCCATGGTGCTGCATGGTGCTGCTATATATGGTAGCATGGTCCCATTTTTATGTTGGCATATTAATATACCAGCACCATGAATCCTATGGGTATTACTATAGCATTAATATCCTTTGATACGGATGAGCCAGCGGATTTTGTTTGTACCGGGTACACCTGGGCACGGGGCATGGACACTGCCACAACGGCACCTCCCAGAGACTTCGCCGAGACCGACTTGGCCAGGCGTTCCGCGTTTGCGGAACCGGGGCAGCTACCATGGAATACGGTGAAGCACGGGAGTTTGATCCTGATTGGATCCTGGTGTGCCTGGATAAACGCTGCGCTGCTTTAAGTGGACATTTTTTGGGAGCTCATGTCTATGGTAATTTGTAGTAAACAAGCTAGTAAAACCTAGTAATGAACAACCTCCAATATTGCCATGGGTTTGATTTGAATCATCCTCAACTGGTGGGGCTAATGGCCTTGAATTTACCGCATGGTCAAAGTTTCCTGGGCTTGAAATTGGCAATCCAAGAGTTTCTTGGTGTAGTGAACATATGTGAACATTGTGATTTTATTTACATAAGGTAAAGATGGGTGATGAAGTTGTCTTTGATCGTGTTTGTTCCAGGTGATTGTTGATTGCCAGTAGTGGTCGAAAAGATCCATGAGATTCTATAATGCATTGTTAGAGATTGATAGGTTGCAAGTATTAGACCTACGTATGTTTTCCAATATGTGGGGGGGATGAATATCCAGGTGTGGCAGGTATTCGAGATGGTTTAACTTCCATGTCTTGGTTCGACCCCCACGTTTGATGGCTAAATCATGTAAAAGCCCCGTGTTAGTCCTCCTGCTATATGGCTCCGTGAGTTTTCTCAAGGGCCATTGTTTTGTCATCGTCATGTTGCCTCAAAATACCCTGTGAGAAGGTCTTTGGAACCCAAAACCACCCCCAAATACAGTCTCCCATTTTTCGTGGAGCACTAGGGATAGTATGTTATAGAAGTATACCGTATATTATTCAAACATGATGTATAATAATGTATTATATATATAAATATGTATATATATATGTATATATATATATACATACATACATACATACCTACCCACCCACCTACATACATACATACAAACATACATACATACATACATACATACATATTTATACATACATATGTATACATACATATGTATACATACATATGTATACATACATATGTATACATACATATGTA
>Ga0126342_10014874_pt1 | contig 13693 bp, 9 predicted proteins | sample Cyp1metagenome_FD_92528 | JGI IMG/M metagenome (GOLD analysis project Ga0126342, IMG submission 92528) | Coral microbial communities from Lord Howe Island, Old Settlement Bay, Australia - Cyphastrea 1 metagenome | ecosystem: Host-associated > Invertebrates > Cnidaria > Coral ...
TAATGACTAATATAATGATTAATAAAATGATTAAAATAATGAATTATTTAATGACTGATATAATGATGATTCATTTTATGATTCATTTGATGATTAATATAATGATTCATAGAATGATTCATAAAATGATTCAAATAATGATTCATATAATGATTTATTTAATGACTTATATAATGACTAATATAATGACTAATATAATGATTAATGTAATGACTGCATGGAAAAAAATGCACTCCCACAGCGGCCAGCTCTCTAATTTTATAGGCCAGGTTTTGTTCTGACAGCCGAAATCCAGTGGAAAATTCAGATGCCGGACGCACATACTTGGGAAATGGTGAAAAACCATATCACATGCCATCACATGATATATCTTTCATGACTGGTTGGTGGTTTCAAACATTGTTTATTTTCCATAATATATGGGATAATCCTTCCCATTGACCAATATTTTTCAATATGGTTAAAACCACCAACCAGCTGGGTTTTGAAAATTGTTTACAAACCTTGGCGCTGGCACAAGGCAACTCATCATTGTTCTTCAGAGATGGTAGCTGTGACGATGTTTGGGCCAGATTGCTGAAGGGCTGTGACTCTTGTCGCTGTTCTCCTTGCTTTTGGGTATCCCTTTGAGGACCTTGGAGCTTGAAAAAACGACCCACGAGGCCTCGAAAGCATAGGGTTGATCGTTTTCGGGCATTGAACTATATGCCATACAAGGTGGTGCCCCTCCAGTTATAAATTGGTTATAAACCCATTAACTATAGATATATCACCTATAAACTATAGTTATTGGAGTTATAAACCAACTTAGCTATCTTGGGGGCACCACCTTGTAGGCACTCAGGGGTCGCTGTCCATTGCCAAGTTAGAAGTGACTGCCCTCGCAAGGTCTTCAGTACCGCCGCCCTGGTGCCCAAAAGGTGTTCATAGTAGTGACTTCCATGAAAAAATCAGCAGCCAACATCAACAAGTCCCAAAGTTCTTGGCAGAAAAAAAATATGGTTTAGACTCATTTAGCTATAACCTATACCCTGAGTCTATTTTTCCACCCGAAATCAGCCCGACAAACTCGTCCGGCCTCCGGACCGCTGTTGCCGGACCGTCCGCCAAGCGCACCGCAGCTCCGTCCAGCGCCGAGCCATCGACGCCATGCCGTTCGCGGAGGAAGGAAAAAAGGTGAACATGCAGCGGACGTGCGCCAAGTTGGAGTTGATGGTTGATGCTGGCGGGATACACAGGAATGGATACGACCAGAAGATCAAAAGGTGGTTTGGGGAAATACTTCAACAAGGTGGTGCCCCCTCCAGTTATAAATTGGTTATGTTAACCCATTAACTATAGATATATCACCAACAAAAACCATAGTTATTGGAGTTATGTTCACCAACTTAGCGTTCACGAACGGGGGCACCACCTTGTAGGCACGTGGCTGAGATCATTTGATCGCAGATTCGGCAAAGTTGTCCTGCCAAGTCAAGATGTTCAGCGTTAAACATCGGTCAGTCTACTGGCAAGTTCATCTATGGCAAAATATTTCAAGATTATCAATTCAAATAGATTCATCAAATAGATTCATCAGGATTTGTAGGATTATTAATCATCCATAAAAAATGTTTTTTTTTCAAATGGGATTATAAACCCAGAAAATCCCGATGACTCATTTTACCCCTGGGCGAATTGTGGATTGTCACTACACTGGTGGATAAGATTACGTAGTCATTTGACTTTCAGGGAGAGATTGACAGCTTCCAGTTATCTATCAGATCATCCGGCAAAAGAACCCCGGTTACCTATCTCAGAGCTAACTGGAAGGTTAGGGTTCCAAAAATCTGAAATGTTATAAAAACCTTTCTGCAAATTGTGTTTTTTTTTAAATCAAACCACTCCAAGTTGTTTACATACTACAATTATACAGATTATCTAACCGTAGGGATCCAAACACTGAGAAGATACGGCTTTCTTTAACCCCCGATAAATAAAACATACCCCAATCGTATATTTCCTAAGAAGGTACGGCTGGATCCATATGGGAATATCCGTTAAATCATGAATATCCCCATTTCGATATTTTAAATGCCATAAAATCCATTGTCCATCAAGAGTTATTTACATAGTACTATGGTAGACTATCTTATCTCATAGGGCATTCATATCCCAGACATATCTCAATCATATCCCATTCATATTTCATTAGGAAGTTTAAATCCCAGGAAAATATCCCACTAACAATCCATTAATAATCCATTGTCTATGATGTTTTAACTGCCATAAAATCCATTAATCAAGAGCTATTTGCATAGTACTATGATAGATTATCCAAGATTCCCATTATCAGGCTATAATATTATATATATATATATATTATATTATATATATATATTCAAAAAATCATATTCCATTAATGTTCCATTGATATCACATGAATATCCCATGGTATCCCCATGATATATCCCTTTTTGCCAACGCAAACGCGACATGACCGTCATCCGCAGGTACTCCGACCCGGATCTGCCGCAGCTTCTGCCGCTGCCTGCGCGGCCCTCCTCGTCCTATGAGCCAAGACCCAAGGCGGGGAAGCTGGCGTCTGAAACTGGGGATGATAAATGGTGGAAGTGGGGTTAGTACAATGTGAGGCGCCCGTTCGATAGCTAAGTTGGTGAACATAGCCCCAATAGCTATGGTTTATAGTACTTATAACTATAGTTACTGGGGCTTAAAAACCAACTAACATCACTGGGGGGGGGCGCATTGTAAGTCTGGTAATGTGGGTAAAACAATGTCATAAACCACCCATGACTGGGAATGGTAACCAATGGTAACCATATCACCTATGAAAATGGTGGTTTGGGGGATGGATAGTGGTAATAACCCTAGCAAGTCTAGTAGTAAGTCTAGTAAGAGTGAGTATAGGGAGGATCATCAGTGGCAAATAAATGGCAATAACCTTAGTTAATAAGAACATACTGAGAAAAACAAATAATAACCATTTGAAATTTGAAGTACTGGGAAAAAGGAAACTTTGGGGATTATTAATGAAACAGTGGATAATAAATGGGAATAGCGCTAGATAGTTAGTAAGTCCCCTTTCAGTGGGGTTATTCCATTTTCCACCGGGTTAGAATACCCTCAACAAGGAAATCAATAGGAAGAATCCCGAGCCCGCACATACTAAACACATCTAAACACCCACTTACCCTCTGGTAAACGTTTACACAACTATGGAAATCATCATTTTCTAGCTGGATAAATCAACTATTTCGACTGGGCCATGGCTTCAATAGCTATGTAAGAAATTACCAGAGGGTACTGGTCCCATGATGTCTAAATGTCCATTTCTTGGGGGGTGTTTCATACTGGGGAAAGATGACTCGCCAGAAGCGAATCAATGTAAAACAATATGACGCACATAGAATATTGAATATCATAGTATCCTTAATGTATCCTTAAAGCAATCTTATCATACAATCTCCATCATCACCATCTATGAAGTTTTACTTACTTATCATACCATATGTTTTATTAATCATAAGCATTCATAATCGATATTATCAGATCCACATGATAAATAAGTATATCTCCATAAACTTATATTTCAGATCCACTTACATATCCATTATTTGATAATACCTATGGGTTTATTTACTCTTATATTACTTACCATACCATATGATGCTGGATCTGATAATACGTATGATCTTCATCACCATGAAGTAAAGATATTACCATATCTTATCAGAAGTAAACAAAACTGATCATATGTTTACTTCATAAACCCATAGGATCCATGTAGGGTATATATATATATGCTAACATAAAGGTGGTATATTGATGGGATCCATGGCACACCATATATAGCAGCACCATGGATCCGTCATGGGAAAGTGATCTCCACGGCAGGTGAAAGAAGCGGCGCAGTTCACCGACGATGTCATGCAGGCCATGGCCGAGAAGCTGGGCGTCAACGTCATGGCCCCTTGGCAGATCTGGCCCCAGTGAAAAAAGAATTGGATGATGAGAAAATTTACATGAACCATGTAGAAAACCCATTATCCCATCAAATATAGGGTTTAACGTAGAATTGGATGATGGACAATCAAATATTGGATGATGGAAAACCCTATATTTGATGGTAAAAACCCATGGGTTTCCGGTTAAGAACTTTCCCTTAAATCAATCCAATGACCGGTGGCATCTTCGCAAGCTGGTTAGCCAACACATATGGGTGCCCTTTCTGGCACTTCCCAAGCCTTCCCACAGCTGGTACAGTAGGTGTTGTACATGCTGTTGCCATGTTTGGGTCATGGTTCCAAGGATCTCTGAGATTTTTGTATGGGATCACTGGGTGGACCTTGGATGGTGATTCATAGATATTTTTCACCAACACATTAATATAGGGGTATGTGTTAGCCAACAAAAACTGGTTGGTGGTTTGGAACCATGGAATTTTATGACTTTCCATATATTGGGAATTTCATCATCCCAACTGACGAACTCATATTTTTCAGAGGGGTAGGTCAACCACCAACCAGCTATTAATTGACCAGAAGGTAAATGGTATTTTAGCACAGAAACAATGCGATGACTTTACCAAGAAAGGATGGAGAATTGACTGGAACCAAAGATGATTAGTAGCTGAATAGTGTGTTTCTAGGCTAAGTTTGTCGGAATTTCAGGACCCCCAAAATGGAGGTACTGTACCATATATGCCAATGTTGTGTAGGGATATTCCCTTAAAACCTTGCATAGGCCTTACATAGGCCTTATACTGTATATGGTAGGTACCTGTTATAACTGGGATAAGCCAACCCATTTATTAACACTCTTATCAGCTGTCTTAGCACCTTGTTGGAAAGTTGGGTTACCTGCCCCAGTTCTACATGGGATACACCAGGCTTATCCCGTTGCCCCGCAATTGACTGTGGGCCATTGGAAAATGAGGAAAGCCAGGCTGCCTCAAAACATGACCGTGAGATTAAGGGAAGTCTTTGCTGGACACTCATCGACATAGGATCAAAAATCTTTAAATCATTGACTCAACACATTACAAGGAAAACATTACCAGAGGCTACTTCCCATTCATATCCCCATTCATATCCCCATGGTTACTGTGCTTCAATCCAAAAATCACCATCAAAACGCAAATTGTCCATTAATTATCCCGTATTATCCCATGTCTTGATATTTTTCGTGGATTTTCTCGTGTTTTCTCATCATTTTTCTTGGTTCATCCATCGCTTCGTTGCGCCCAGACACAGCCGGAGTTCAACTGGGTCATCCGCGACTGCCTGCTGTCGCTGAGAGATGAAGGATGGACCTGTCAGGCCCAGATCACTGGAGATGGGAAGAAGAAAAATACCCTCTGCAGTTATGTCAAAATAGCTATTGAAAATGGCCATTTATAGTTGATTTACCCATAAAAAATGACCATCATCATAATAACCATCATAATTTATCTGAATGTACAGTTATGGCCCTTAACAGTTATAAATGGGAGTATAATATCTAATGATATATAACTTATATAACCTCAGTTACAGGATTTATAATCCCATTTGTAACTGTTAAGGGACATAACTGTGGATCCCTCTGGTTATGTCAAAATAGCTATTGAAAATGGCCATTTATAGTTGATGTACCCATTAAAAATGATAATTTTCCATAGTTGTGTTAGTTTACCAGAGGGTAAAATGTTGGAGATTAATCATAATCCACATACTATATATGTTGGAGATTTAAACAAAAATAGTATGTTGATGTATGTTGGGTTATCATAGTATGTGGATTTTTGTTTTTCAAAAAAAAAAACTGCGCCCAAATGGTTGATTAATGAGATGGTTTATTGCTGGGATTGCCACATAACAATATATATTTATAGACAAGTTCTGTCGTACTCTAAGCAACCACAAACTCAAAAAGGCGTCATCAACACATACCAGAGAATACTCGAATACCCCATGCCTGCCCATGTTCCTTGGCCACTTGATAGAGAATATATACTGTATGATATGATTATATATGTACCATGTATGTACATCTATCCGAATCTGTAACTCTATATATATAATGTATATATATACACATCTTTTTGTGATGTTACCCATGCACCCATGCACTGTGCTTTAGAAGCCTTTCGCTAAAAAAATGGACCCCAGCTGGCCTTTTTGCCTCCGGGCAGGTGCGGAATGGCGACTTGGAGTATTGCTACAAGTACAAAGATGAAACACGCCCGTGGCTTGGCTCAGTTCTTTCCACTCGGCACCGCTTGGAGTTGACGAGCTTCGTCAAGGAGGAACAACTTGGGCTGTAATGGTTCGACAGGTCGAATGGAATGTGAAGTGCATCTAGTTTGATACATGCAGCACTTTGCGAATGATTCGAGAACTTACCTGGGTCCAGCCCCAGCCAACAGAACGGGTACTTTCCATACTTTCCCAAAATCTTCACCATGGTAAGCTTTGGGACTGGGTAGTGCAACAGAAATTTTGTGTACGATTAATGGGGATATTCACTCAGTCAGCGGCCCAAAAAATGGCTTCAAAGTTTCGCGTTTTGGGACAGTGACAGTGACACCATCCATTTATAATCCTCTAGCCTCTCCAACTACATATATATCCATTATGACAATCGTTAACCTAGTTAGTTAACCTCAAATTTGCCAACATCAACTGCAGCAAGGTCCAAAATGCCTATATCCAAAAAAAAAAGGTACAAACCTACTGGGTAATACAAGTACTACAGTACTCTACAGTCACGCAATATTCTAACTTGCCAACTGTGAAACTAAGTACTTAACCAACTAAGTACTTGGCTTATTTCTCATTTTCGGATGTATTTTGATGATTTTCCCATACTATGAGTATATCATGGTAGATCCCAGTATAAACCCTACGACCATCCCATCAATGGAGGAAAACCCAGTTTCTCGGAATTTGTTTCCATTTAACGGTAAAACTGGTAAAACCACATTTTTTTGATGGTACAGCCACCAATTTTCATGTGTAAAGCAATGACAAAGCCATATTGTTTTATAGTAAAACCCTTTTTCAACATCACCATCATTGGCTTGGATACGGGAAGATCTTAACCGGAAACCATGTTTTTTACCATTAACTATGGCCCAGATGCTCCATGTATAGTATACCTACAAAACTGGCTCATAAAAATGTGGTTTTGATGTTGGTAAATATTCCAGCACTATGGAGCATATGGGTTAGACCATGTTAGACCATTTACCAAAGACCATATATGACCATTCACCATCCATTAACCGGAAACCTGGTTTTTTATTGTTTTTTTACCATTCACTATGGTCAATGGCCATTTCAGGATCCTAGATTGGAGGTACCTACCATATATAAGGCCTATGTAAGGGAATATCCCCACAACATATGGCCTTATATGGTACAGTACCTCCATTTTAGGATCCTGAAGATCTCCCATTGATTATGGGGGGTTCCTGTAATTTTACACAATTTTTCGTCATTCAGACACCACCGACCCTTCGTTTTTACCCCCGGAGTTCACGGTGAATCGGCGGGGTTCACCCCGCGGCAGCCAGGTACCATCCGATCGCCGAGGCGCATCGCAAGTTGGCCGAACGCCTCATGGCCTCGCAGCAGGAGAACTTCTGGCCCTTTTTTTTCACGGACCATGTATTTATTATAGACAATTCATATAGAAATTATGTATTTATTTATATCATAGGTTATGAAAATATAGACGAATATAGATATTGATATTAAGACATATCTACTATATTGATACATTGTATGTCACAAGTGTATGTATACTGTACTGTATACATATATGTATGTATATATATATGATGTGCATGAAAGAGCCCGGTGAAAACATATCGTGTTTATATGATACAATACAATCTAAGTAATCTTAAGCAATACACATATATATATATATATTATATACGGTTCTCGACCACAACTGGGGCTATGTTGTGAAACATCAGCTCTGAAGTGCTGCTTGGCGGTTTCATGCTTTTTCAAATATCTGCGGTAGTTGCACATCCTTTCGTTGTATGATTCCTATTCAGTCATATTTATCATCATCTCTACTAGTTGGGTGGCTCAACCAGCAATGAGTGTATGCATGCTCACCAAGTGTTGGCTGCTATATCATGAAAGCTGTACTTGACAGGTCCCTGAAATGAGTAGATGGTTTGCAGCTAAGGTATAATTTAGTTCCTAAGCATTTACCAACTCCAGGTAGTTGGTGTATGCATTTACCCACTTTGGTGATGGGATTCTGCGTGTTTGAAACGATTGAAGTATTCTCTTGCCCCTTCAGCCCCTAAACTTGACGAGTTTTTTGCTAAGGGAGGGATCAGGGATCACCAAAGTATTACATTCTGGTAATTGAATTAATATAGCTACGGAAAAGGGCCATCTATCGATGATTTACCATGATTTACCTATTAAACCTGGTGATTTTCCGATGACAAACTCATATGTTTTTTTTTCAAGTGGCATCCTCCCACTCTACCAGCTGCTGTGAATCTGTGCCTTTCAGGAGCTCCAAATGCATCACTTGGATCCGCATTAGACGTGGCCTCAGTGACGGCTCAAGGGCTTGGTCCGGGTTGACGATGGGATTGGGGATGGAATGTCTGGCTGGCTTGTGGGATGTCAAATGTATTTGTATGTGTATATCATAATATATATATACATATATATATGCATATACAGATGTGCAATGTATTTTGATATGCATATATATGTATATATATATATATCATTCCAGCCGCGCTATCCTTATGCAAGACTAGCGCTTTTTGAGCGTTCGGTCACGTGCTGCTCTCGCCCAGTCGTGTGCGCCATCACGTGTACCGTTCCATCATGGGAGAGAAGGTCCGGGTGGACGGGGGATGGGAGGACGGGTGTTTCAGGGCTGGATATCAGAACTGCTCTTTCTTTGATGATGTGCCTGAAAGTCATGCCAGTCATGCATGTGACGAATGAAGCGGCACAGATGTGAACAATTATGAGTTTGTATAAAAGTTTGATGTTTGTTGTATGAATGGACTTACTCCTTGCCATCGAACAAGGAGATCATCCCCAAAGCCCGCATTTTGTTCCAAAGCCTCATTTTTTGGACCCCGAAATAGAAGTGGTTGGTGGTGACTGGAACCATGGATTTTTTCATGACTTTCCATTCAGTTGGGAATGGAATATTCATCCCAACTGACTTTCACTCCATCATTTTTCCGAGGGGTAGGTATTTTCCATTCAGTTGGGAATTTCATCATCCCAACTGACGAACTCATATTTTTCAGAGGGGTAGGTATAGTATACCACCAACCAGTATAAAGTTATATGAAGTTCATCTCAAACGGAAGTGATTCTGTCGGCTTCTGTCGCGACATGAGACAGCCATGCCAGCATGGCCAGGATGTCCGAAGAGTATGCACTCCCAAACTGATTGAGGACTGGGTTTATGTTGACGTGAGCTTCCAACATGTTTGGGGCTTGTTACATGTCTTAATCATTGTTCATCAAGGAAAATCATTGACACAGATCGTTAAATATTGAAAACTACTAACAGTTACTAACAAATATCAGCAGATCCACCAAACCGTCTCGCATGTTGCTGTCCGTTCTTCTGTTAAGGTGTAAGCTGGACTGTCTTGGTGGGGATCTGGTGTCCCAGAGAGACAAATTGAAACCCTACGTTGTATAAAACCGTGGGATACGTGGTCAAATCATTTGTGGCATGGTCAAGTTACATCAAGTTACTGATGTCACTTGGTTCAATTGACCATATTTGAGGATGGTCAGCAATTCATCCATGGTTTTGCTGCATTTACCAGTTATGTAGAGAGACAATGAGAGACATTGCAAAGGATAGGGAATTCAGCCTAGGATGTTCCATGGGGAGATATCCAGCAGAGACCTGTAGTTCAAATCCCCATTTGGATATCCATCCCATTGACTAATCCCCCTGTCCTCATCAATCCATGGATGGGGATTTATACACCCAGCAGCTGCAGGAAGTGATGAAGGACCTGGATGTGAGCCCCTCTGACGAGCCCTACTTGATCCGAAGGCACCGCTTTTTGTTTTGGCTAAGCTGCTCCGGACAGCTTAATGGATGAATAAAACCATAATACTAGAGGCAGCATAAGACGTTGTGCGTGGAATAAAATTGGAGGTACTTCAGTCACTAATCATTCTATTAACATTAAACGCCCGCCCCAGAGTCACCAAGGTCTATATAGTAGGGGGTGAAACATCATGCAACCACATATTTAGGACCAGAGAATGATATTGTATAGATGCATACAGCATATATACATGTATATATAATTTATACACATATATATATATATATATATATATTTATTTATACATGATTACACATGTATCATTTCCCCTCTGGTTATTAACATAGCCATGGAAAATCACCATGCTATTAAGTACGGTAAACCATCTATTTCAATGGGCCATCGAAAAACCATGGCTATGTAAGAAATAACCAGAGGGTACCAGCCTTTGACGAATTTCAGGAATGAACCAAGCAGCCACTGCACCGGCAGGATCAAGACATCGGTAGAGGATGCCTACTTCAGGTGCCGGGACACACGTGGAGATAAGCCCAAACCTTACCGGTACCCAATGTAATATGATATAACATAATATGATATGATAGGATATAAGATAATGTAGTAGAATGTATTTATATAACATATTATAGTCTAATTAAATAATGTTTTTTTTTGTTTATATACTGTAATGTAGTGACATGTATAGTGACACGTATACAATAATAATGATATTTGGTATTAAATATCTAATACATTAGTACATGATAATAATCACAATGTTACTGTAGATCCTAAAACCACGGTTGCCACTGTTTTGGGATGCGTGATCAACATATGGTCAACATGTTCGAGAAGTTGTAGATTGTGAAAGTGCCTAGTCTGTACCGCACCGAAATGACAGCAGTATCTCTTCCCAATGAAACCACCGAAACCACGTAAGAAGTTTATTGATCCCACGGCCCAGCAAATTTGTTGTTTGGGTCAATCTCTTCCACACATCTTTCCGTCGCACCCCTTGCCAATCTTGTAGGATGTTGCGTTGGAACCATTCCGTTTCAAAAGATATGGTTCCCAAAACGGGCATGCACCAACACCATCAGATGACCATTTACCATTGACCCACGCCATTTACCATTAAATAAATGGTTTACCATTTACCATACCCAGATGCTCCATGTATAGTATATTTACCTACATTTGGCTCATTTATGGGGCAAATGTTGGTAAATATATGTAAATATTTAAATATTCCATACATATCATACATGGAGCATATGGGATAGACCGTTTACCAAAGACCATCTAAGACCATTCACCATCCATTGACCAACCTCAGACGGTGCCGTCGAGGTACAAGCGCACGGGGAAGTTTCAGACGACCATCGAGGCCATCAATCGGGAAATCCATCGGAAAACGATGGGGAAAATCATCGGAAGATGATGCAAGGTGGTGCCCCCGTTCGATAGCTAAGTTGGTGAACATAACTCCAATAACTATGGTTTATGGTACTCATAACTATAGTTACTGGGGCTAAGTTGGTTTATAACTCCAATTTCACTATGGTTTTTGTAGGTGATGTATCTAGTTAATGTGTTTACAACCAATTTATAACTGGAGGCGGCACCACCTTGTGGGAAATCTTCATTTGTGATATTTGTGGAGGTTTGAATGGGAACATAGGATTTTTTCTGCGCGTGATTCCACTATCAATGGAGGCTTTTGACAGGAGGTCATTGAACTAAATGAGAGAGGCAGCACGTGATGCTTGACAAGTCGGAGGGTAATCCAAAATTATCATTGGGGTTAGTCACGGTTAGTCCAGTTGTAAACCTGGTTGGTGGTTTCAAACATTTTCTTCCATCATATATGGGATAATCCTTCCCATTGACTTTCATATTTTTCAGAGGGGTAGGTGTACCACCTAACCAGTAAACTGTTATCGACGTGGGTGAATCAAACTACTTCTTACGTTGGGGTGAACCACGAGGTACTTTCTGATACGGCTTTGCACTGCTGTGTTGTTGCAGTAGTGGTAAGTAGTAGTAAGAACAATCATCAATCAAAATACTATGATCAATGACGATCCTAATAATGATCAATGGCAACTATGACCTGAACTTAGCTCAATATCCAGATTCTCAAAGGCCCTTATCTTAATCCCTGCAACCACAGATGGTCGCTTTAACGTTGAATCCTCGGCGGTGGAAAACTCATCGCAAATCTCCGCCAGAACTGTATCGATGTCGAGTCCATGGTGGTGAATTTGGAGTTGGATCGCGTGGGTTTCATGAAGAAGATCAGTCCCTCAGGCCCTAGCTGCTGCAAATTCTATGGAAACTTGTGGGTGTTTTGAAAAAAAGAGAAATTCGCTAGAAACTTACGCAGTGTTTTGAATCTGAATGGGGGATCTTTTTTTAGATCTTATCATGACATGAAAGTCCATCAGGCCATCAGGATTCCAGTCAACGTCCAATGTTCATAGCAACTGCACCACTTGGCAACGCACATCTCAATGGATTGGTTTAAGGGAAAATCTACAAGAAACCATGGATTTTCCATGATTTTCCCATTAAATATGAGTTTTTCCTGTAAATCTTCCCTTAAACCAATCCATTGAACATCCAAGTTGATCTTCCAAGCTCCTGAAAATGAGCGTCCTGGGTTGATCTTCCGGGCAGGTCTCTTGTACTGTGTCTAGTGTCAGACCGCCCTAGGAGATGCCACTCGGCGCAGATCAACGTCATCAGGGAAGTTTCATGAGGACACCATAAATTCAACATGGCACTCAACTGTGACTATATCCAATGGGAAATTTATTTTCCAGGCGCCATTCTTGGGGTTCTATGTTAAACTTTGGTGGTGTAATGAGGTTTGCCTCCTTGTAAACCAGGATGAAACCTAGAAAAACGTGTATTGACAGATTATTCTACTAGAGATGGCCATGAAGTCTATGACCATGCAGTGTTTCAGTGGTTTAGACAAGTTTAGACTCTGGGAACATCTGAACTAAATGAGGGGGTTCCAGCAATTCTACTAAAAATTACTTAGGTCGCCGCTATGGCTAATGTTTGCGGTAGTTGATCATGAAGCATCCACTCAGAAGCACAGAGTGACGAATAATTTCCGACTGCATTACATTTGACAATACCCTACAGTATGACTGCACATGATCTGGGGGACAAAAATGTGGCCACAGCCGCTACAACTTACAAATAAGTATCGATTTTTTTGTACTTTATGGACTGTCCCGCTTTTGAACTACAATAATATCCCCGTGTTTGTCACTTGAATACTTGATTTGCTGGCCCTTTATCGAACACAGGTCCATCTCATTCCCATTTTCTGATTCACTGAATCACATTTAAGCAATCACTCCATTCATTGCCAGTAAAAATTCATCGCAAAGCTGCATCTGCTTGAATTTTTTGGATGTCATAACAGCCAAGGTTCCAATTAACATATGATTTAACTTAGAGGGCGGCACCCCGTGGGGGAGTGAATTTTCATTAAACATGATGAAAAAACACTGTAAATACCGATGTTTTATGCATTTGGAGGGTCTAAAACCCTAGTAAAACACACTTTTTTCATCATGATCTTGACATGAGATATACAAAAACATTGACAGGCACCAA
>Ga0126342_10014875_pt1 | contig 13692 bp, 13 predicted proteins | sample Cyp1metagenome_FD_92528 | JGI IMG/M metagenome (GOLD analysis project Ga0126342, IMG submission 92528) | Coral microbial communities from Lord Howe Island, Old Settlement Bay, Australia - Cyphastrea 1 metagenome | ecosystem: Host-associated > Invertebrates > Cnidaria > Coral ...
TAAAACCCTTATTGAAGATCTTCAATGAATGTAGAAGTTTAACGGGGGTGGGAGAATTAAACCCTTATTGAAGATCTTCAATGAATGTAGAAGTTTAACGGGGGTGGGAGAATTAAACCCTTAGGAAGATCTTCAATGAATGTAGAAGTTTAACGGGGGTGGGAGAATTAAACCCTTATTGAAGATCTTCAATGAATGTAACGTTTAACGGGGGTGGAAGTTTAATATTACCTAGTACCTTTGTTGCTCTTCCCAATTGACTGTAAAGTTTAATGGTGGTGAGAGTTTAAAGTTCCCTAGTACCCTTGTTGATCTTCCCAATTGAATTTAAAGTTTAATGGGGGTGGGATTTTTATATTTCCTAGTACCATTGCTGTTTTTCCCATAGGAATTTAAGGTTTAACGGTGGTGAGCGTTGAATATTCCCGAGTACCCTTGTTGATCTTCACAATTGAATTTAAAGTTTAACGGGGGTGGGATTTTTATATTCCCTAGTACCATTGTTGTTTTTCCCATAGGAATTTAAGGTTTAACGGGGGTGGGAGTTTAATATTCCCTAGTACCTTTGTTGTTTTTCCCATAGGAATTTTGTGACGTTGCATCAACATTTGTTTGGGAATGGGAAACCTCTACGCTGCAGCGCCGGGCAAAGCCCAGGCGCTGCACGTATATATACATATGTAATCTGTGTTCGCAGTGCATACTGTGGGATGGAACATTTTTCAAGTACTTTTTTGCATGTTTGCGTGTTTTGTTGAAGTGCGCTATGCTATGCCATCTGCCACCCTTCCACCCCATCCCCTCACCACCATCCCGCAAACATATTCCCAACTCCATCCAAGACCTGATCAGATAATTTGATGAGATAGATAGGTAGATAGACAGGTAGATACAAGTACAGATATTTAATCACGATCTCACCTACGATATCACCATATACGATGCTTCATAAGGAAACGTCCCTCACAAAACTCACATAGCCGTATTTGAATTACTATGATTCAGCCATGCAAAGATAGATCGTAGATTGTAGATTATAGATTATAAACGATCAATTATCTATAACAGTTCTATAACAAGGCAAAATTTTATAAAATCCAAATGTTTTTTTTTTTTTTAAGGACTTTTTTTCCCATTGGCAGAGAGTCTATTCAGTTTCTTCCTGGCGAAGTTCGCTGCGAGCCAGGTCCATGTGCTGTTGGTCGAGTTTCCAGGCTATGGCCTTTGTTCGGGCAAACCCTCCGAGGCTGGGAGGGGGAGAAAAATCATGGGGAAACCATGAAAAATTGAGATTTAACCATGAAAAAATGGGATTTAACCATAAAAAATTGGGATTTAACCATGAAACAATGAGATTTATACACCCATGAACAATTCCGATTTAACCATGAAAACTTGGGATTTAACCATGACAAATTGGGACTTAACGATCAAACACGGGGAATTTCACCATCATGGGATGAAATTAAAAAAAACATCACCACAAAACAATGGTGATTTATTTGTTCGGAAGAGCAAGAAAACATGGGTGAAAATGCTATGGTTTTTCAAAGGATTGACACCCAAATTGGAGACGTTTGGCGATGGAAAATGATCGACACCATGGCCATGGCAGGAAAGTTTGCCGGTCATTAAGCATTGACCAATGTTTTGGGTCCAATTCTTCAAGCTCATCATCATAGCTGGATGTCAGCATCATAGGTCTTGACCCGTGTCATCCCAGCCCTGTGGACTGCTAGAAGAGCTCTTCTGATTTGGGGATGATTAAAACCTGGTATTTTTTTTGGGGTGATCATGATTATGATCCTCCATTTCCCAACTATTTTGGTGTTTACCGGGGTAGAAGCTTTTTCATCCATACTCATTCCGCTCTGTGCTGGTCATGCGGCCAAGGACAGCTTGCAGTCAGCTGCTGATGCGTGCTTTCGCTATGTCAGAGAGGTCAGGGATATGGACACGCTCAAATATATGTGTATTTATGCATAGTACATGTACCCTCTGGTAATTTAACATAGCTATTGAACATGGCCACTTATCCTTGATTTACCTATTAAAAATGGTGATTTTCCATAGTTATGTTAGTTTACCAGAGGGTACATAGCTTTGTCCGGAATGGGATTCTATACATAAACTGACATGACCAAAAAATGATGGGGAAAAATGCGATAAACCATTAAGACAAGACCCAAATATCAATGGTTCTTGAATGCCAAAGGACGAGCACGTTGAGAGCACGTTGGTTTCCTTTCTGAGGTGTTGCAAGTGGCACCAGCCGATATCATTGTCATGGGCCGGAGCATGGGCGCAGCAGTGGCGTTGTCATTGGTTTCAACCTAAGACTGCATGGCACTGCATGGTGTCTTCACCACTTCTGAGTGTTGCCAGAACGAAGCATGTGTTTCGAGTGATTCCGGTCTTGTTCCCAGAATCGGCTGTAGAGACAATCTGCAGGAAAGTCCCTTGTTCTCTTGTTCTCATGGGAAAAACCATGGTTTCCTATGGAATTTCCATCTGAAACCTTGCAACAGCCTTTCCATCAGGCTGAGAAGTTCTACTTTGGCGGACTAGTTCTGATTGCTCCTTTCCTGAGCCTCAGGGATGCCCTGGGTCAGCAGCTCGACAGGTGAAGGAATTTATGGCTGGGGTCTGGGAGGAATTAGGACTATTAATGGATTACAATGGATTATTATGGATTTTTGCAATTTCACGATCATTTTTTGTGTAAAAGACTCAAACGCCATGTCTTGCAAGATGATAGGTAGCTTGCAGCTCGGGTCTGACTTGGCCAAGCGAAACAAAAACAGAAAACACTGAGGTACACTGGGGCAAAAATGTCTGAGATGATGTTGGACGAGGTTTTTTGCAACAAAGAACGGATCAAGGGCGTCAAGGCGGGACTGTATGCAACTGCCCTGCTCCTTGCAGCTTGTGTTTGGGGTCATGCATCAGCCGCGGCGCTCAAGCAATCTCTAATGAAGCAAATAAAGTCCAAAATGGTTTGACATGTTTGTCGAACTGACAGGTGTTTTTTCAAGAACGGGCATCTGCAGAAAGTGATCAAGACATTCACCATTCTGATTTTCATTGCTTTTGGATATCAGCAAACATCTGATTGGTTGGCCTGATGCAGCCGAATGGGCTAAGTGGCCTTCAATTGGGATCGCTGCATGCGCCTGCTTTCAAAACCAAGCAAATTCATTCGCACAGCTCACAGAGAGGGAAGGACTGTCGAGAGGCTGGTGGAGCTGTGTGAGTTGGGACTGTGGAAATCTGTGGAAGCTGCGAGTTGGAGTTTGCCCATAGCTGACAGAGGTGGTTGGTGTGTCTGGCCCCGGCCAAGCTGCCGTTGGCGGGGCGACCAGCGCGCTCCTGTCATTGCTGGCTCGGCAGAAGACGCGGCGGAGATACTCCACAAGACTTGCGCAGGAGACAAAGGAGCAAATCTTGAAGAGCGTTCTGGTGGATGTCAGACTGATGCACCAGTATTTTTGCCCGAGGTAGTTGTGGTGAGAGGTGAGAAAGAGCCCCTTAATCTCTGCAGAGCTTGTCACTGTGACATACTGTGACTTATCCACGCATTTCGCAGTCAGTTCAGCCTTTTCCAGGTTTTCACATCGAAACAACTGCCTGTACAGCAGGAGACAGCCAAAGCCGAGACCTCGGAGCCTGAAGCCGAGCCCAAGGACGAGCCCCAGGCGGAGCCCTGGGACTCGCAGCTGCTATTGGCTCTGCTGCGCTTCTACCGGCAATTTCTGTCACCACTGCTGCCGCCCAACTGTCGCTATGCACCCAGCTGTTCTAGGCCCGCCCGGAGAGTTTTAAGCTTCGCCAAATTTGAATCGTTGACATCGGCCAAAATGGGAGATATTTATGATACATTTATGATTCTTTGTTATATTTTGTTTAGGCTTGGAGTCGCCACGCTGATTTTCCCGAAAGATGTCCAATGTGCTTTCTGCAGGTATGGTATTGAGGCGGTGAAGAGATATGGTGCATTCAAGGGCGGCGTGCTCTTCGTGTGGCGACTGATTCGTTGTACTCCCCTGGTGTCCTGGCCATGTCGGGCTTTCGGCGGCTGGTCTCTGTGGTTCAGGCTTTCAAGGCCCCCATCCTCTCAGGTGCCCATCGATAGAAGCAAGCTGGTATGGGCCTATGGCCGGCAAGGGCCCCAACGCTTTGAAGCTGGAAGCACTGCAAGCAGATGATCTAAGTAGACCTTTGGTGCTTTGCATCAGGTTTTGTGTGGCAGATGATCCAGAAGTCAGCAGCTGAGAGAGGATTTTGTCGAGATTCCTTTTCCTTCTGGGTAAGAAGATTTGCACCTTCGATCTTTGCAGATATTGGGTGGGATTTCTACACTGGCCGCAACAGGATTGGTATGTCAAACTCTTTGGCACCGACTCCGAATCTCCAGAAAGTGAGTCCAATGACGCCTCAGATGAGACTGGCGACACCAGCAGTGAAGACAGAGAAAAGAGTCTCTTCCAATGCCTTCCAGATCATTGGGTCAAATTTGTCACCCCCATGGTTTGTTCAATCATGTTGAATCCAAAAAAAAAGTCTGATTGGTGGGACCCAGGCCCGTCTGGACATTAGGCCCTTGTTTTGACAGGTTCCAACCTTGGTGATACATGGTCAAAAAGACCGCCTCATAGATAGCTCTCAAGGCGGGAGATTTGCAGCATCTTCAACCGACTGTGGACATGTGAGGTTAATCAAAATGTTGGCTATGCATGGTCAGTATAGTCAACTTCAATCATCATATATAGTTGTATCATAGTTGTATTTGTATTATTTTTTGCCAAATTATCATTCATTTGTGTCTGTCAATTACTGTAAGTTTTTCACGTTTTTCGTCTCGGTTCATGGCTGGTAAAAATCCATATTTTGGTTGGTTGAGATTGCATTTTTTTGGTGAAACCACAAGTTTGCTGGTTACATCAAGTTAAATCCTGATTTTTGCTGGTTCAACCCCGCTTTTTGTTGGTCAACTCCACTATTTACTATTTGTTGGTGCTTTTCCTCGCAGGTCAGCAGCTCTTTGACCTGTGCCCCAGTGGGAAACCCAGAGCCATGGCAGTTCGGTATGATGCATTCTATACACACCCAAATGGAGGTTTCCTAAGCTAGGGGTACCCCGAGTCATCATCCATTTCAATAGGATTTTCCATGAAATAAACCATCCAGCGAGCTATTGGGGTACCCCCCTTTATGGAACCCCCCAAATATATTTGCATAACATCATGGAACCCCCCAAGTGTACCTGTTTTTGGTACCAACTTTGACCATGACATCAGAGACATCAGATACATCAGCTCGTTCAACATGTCGTCACGGAGGCAGAAAGAAACTCTTTGTTTGTCCTGAAGAGATGGGCTGCGATCCCAGGAATCACCTGATTTTGTCCACTGTGAGTCACTGATTTTCGCTGGAGGTTTCTGGCAGAGGTTTCCATAAATGGGGGATACCCATGGATACCCCAATAGCTGGATGGTTTTTCTTAGGGAAAATCCATCTATAAATGATGACTGGGGGTAGCCCTATTTTAGGTAACCTCCACATGAATGTTACTGGGCTGAGGTCATAATGATGACCTACTCAGTGATCCTGAATTTTTAATCAGGCTAGAGTGTTGGTGTTTGGCACAACAAACCAACTCATGCACATGAGAGATCCATAATGTGTGATTGGACCTGAACCACGACGAAATCATGAGGAGTTTTATCTGCTGGCAGCGGAATAGCCGTCATGCGGAGGCCTATACTTCGATTCTTTCCGCTACCAGTCTTCCCCCAAGATGGTGCTTGTGATCAGATGTGACCAGTACCTGTGAAACCTGTGAAACGCACCAAGATGCACCAAGATGCACCAAGATGCACCAAGGACTACTATTTCACTGCACTCAGAGTGCCCAAAGAGGTCAGTCTGAGTTCCTTCTTGGTCGCATCTCTTTCAGTTCAAAGATCCAGTGCAGTTGTTCGTGTTCGAAGTCTGCTTGAAAGCGTTGGCTGAAGACATAAACATAGAAGGAATAGACATGGCCTGTCATGGCTTCTCGAAGAATCAGGGTTCCCCAAAATGTCAGTTTTACTGGGAAAAAACAGATCAACCATGAGATCCTGGGGTTCATATTTCCAGGCAACCTAACATGAAGCACCTTTGAGAGCCTGAGGAAGACATGGGTTGTCTAGAAATGGAGTATACCTTAAAATTGCATAAAATTGCCAGTTCAATTTGGAATATCAATGATAAACTATGATAAACTATTGAATTTTGGGAAGCAACATTTTGGGACAAACGTGCTTTTGAAGGAGGCCAGCTGTCAAACTCAGCATCCCTCTCTTTCTCTCTCCCTCCCATGGCATCAAGATGGCCTGAAGTTGCAGCCTTTCTGTCTCTCAGCAAAATATTTTCAGAGCAAAGATGAATAAGACAATGCATATAATGCATGTCAGCATCTGTTATTCTGGTTGGATGAATAACGGAAAATTCACGTCATGGCATCCCATGGGTCCCATGAGTGTGAAATGCGATGAACTGATGGGGATTTTGGGGGATTGGCGGCGGCTTCAGGTTCTTGGATTGTCGCGAAGTTTTCCATTCCCTGTTGGAAGACCCTTTGGATTGGTGACTTGGTGGCCAATAGAACACCAGCGAGTCTTAAATTGGGGACTCGGCGAGATTTGTTCGCAGCTTGGATTTCTATGTCATTGGTGGCAGAAAGATAGGCAGAGAGAGAGAGAGAGAGAGAGAGTGAGCCATTTTGTCGTTGCACTTCAAGTATGAATTGACTTGCATTGATATTGTTTTGCATTTGTTTGAATGCGTCTTGTTTGTCTTGCAAATTACAGGCGAGCCCTACAATGTGCTTGTCGTTGGCGTTCTTCTTCTTTGCAGCCTTTGCTAGCAAAGGCCGGACAGCAAACTTGTCCAAAACCTGGGGGCGATGTCACCACTTCCAGTTTTTGATTCCAGGTGCACCATGAGCCAAAGCTGCGCGTGGTGATCAAAGACATGTGCCAGAAGTTGAGAAGGTGCCCGGAATGCTGATGGGCCTTTTCTTATCAGTATAGGTTCTATCCCCGGACTGATGGGCTTAGCACCTTTTTTCTTTGTGGCAGAGCTCAGTACTCAGAATCTGGGGTCGCTGGGTCGCTGCCACAGGTTGCCGTTGGATGACCTTTTGGGTGATCAGATCAGGACTGCAAACTTGACAGACACGGAGCTGCGATTTCTCATTGAGATCTTGGGAGCCCGGCCCCGGGGCTTAAGTGCCAAAGCCTCAGTGTTTTGCCTCCAGCATTTGGTGACTTGGTGTGGTGAAAACGGTGAAATACATTCAAAAGTTGATAATGGTGGTGTCAGGCAAAAAGACTTGACCTCAGAGGCTGTTTCCCTTCTCTTTGTGCATCTCAAGGCATTCTCCTTGGATTGGGAGGAAGCATGTTAGACTATGGATTGAACACCCAGGATTGTTGGTGGTAGCCCTTTTTTTTGGGCAGTTGTCAATTTGAAGGTTAGTTTCAATGTGGCACTTTGTGAAGCCCAGTTGCGTCGCTAAAGGAGGGCCGTTGTGTCGCTGGTTGCGCAGGCTTTGCCTTCGGCCTCTGGCTTCGGCGGTTTCAGGGGGAGAGCCTTCTTCTGGCGGAGTGCCGAGGTGTAGTGGCACCAAGATGAACCAACGATGATTTTCAGTCCAAAAACCATACAATGAGGGATGACCTAGGAGTTCATGCATTGTCCGAACGTATCCCACTTACTGGCAAAGTTCAAACTCTTGCCAGCACTGAATTCCAATGGTTTCATTCATCATTGAAATTCTGGTGACCAAAATGGTAAAAAGTGGCAAGCCGAAAGCCATAAACCATACCCAGTGAATCAACCAACAAATTGGGTATGGCTTGTGGTTTAGGTTTACCAAAGGGTAGACGGCTATTCTGAAGTGTTATTGTTGGTTCACCCCACAATCGTTCCTTGAATTTGTTTGGTTGAAACCCAATTCTTGATAGAACAACTTTCGTTGGTGAAATTTGCTCTCAAGGTTTGCTGTTTCAATCCCTCCAGTAATCCCATTCCCCCAAAAAATGAAGCATCCCCAAAACCCAAAAAGGTGTGCATCCCCTCCTAAACCATGGTTTCTGGGGGGGCTTTTTTCCATGTTTCGGGGCCGCAATAAACCATCCCCGAGTCATCACCCAGGTTTGCTCCGTGGGCTTGGCGAGCTGCTGAGAGGCTTGGGCAGCTGCGAGCTGCGACTCCAGTGCCTGAGCGAAGATGGTCACTTTTATGGGGAAACCGATGGTAAGAAGCTCGAATTTGAATGGAAACTTCAGGGGGACAACCATTTTTATCCATTTTTGTTGGTGAAATTCCAGTTTGTCAGAAACACCCACATGTTGTTGTAGGTCCAGAACATGGTACTCGTAGAACCATGCGCTTTGGGGTTGAAGGTATGTTCTTTTTTGCTCTTTGAACCCAAATACAATGGATGGTTGATACGGTTTACTGAACAATAATGAGCATCCAACATGGATATCACAAGCAAAACATGTTTGAAACCCATTTTGTGGGAGTTTGTCCACAACTGGGGAGTAGATCTCCAACATGAAATAGGATGCGTTTAACGATCACGAAGTCACGAAGGTACGGCGTACGTGATTTGATCTCCCAAGATTGGATCTCCCCGATGTCACGGTTTTGCCGTGGGTGAAGAGACGGTGGATATTAAGAATCCACCATTTGATCTGGGATCTGGGTAGGGTTGATAAATTTCATCAGTTAGGCTGTCAATTTGCGGACGATGTGGATACTATTACTGGTTGGTGGTTTTAATGGTTATAATACCAATAATAGTGGCTATATGTGGTTATATGATGGGATTATAACATATTATATATACACTAGCACACAATGTTGCGGAAGCCAATAGACCCTGACTCAGCTGATCTTTCAGCAGTTGGACTCATTGTGGAGCAACGAACATGTGACCGTCAAGTATGCGTATTCTTACCATTGGTACTGACCAAGCTCCAGCAAAGGAAAGTCACCAGAACTATAGTGGACTACAGTGGACTTAGTGAAGAGCATCCCAGGCATTTGGATCTTTGTGCTGCACAACTTTCCAAATTGGAAGCTCCGACATTGTGCCGTTTTCTTCGAAGCTGCCAGCTGGAGGCCTCCAACTCGCAGCCAATGCCGCTGCTTTTGTAAAATTCCCCGAATGGAGAGAGATTCGCCAGTGGAAACCAATGGTCCATGATGCGATTTATCACATTTTCACATTTTGGAGATGCGTTTCTGAGACGCTGAACTTGGCGTTCAACGAGCGGCTGATGAGTTGCGAGGCGTTGGAAGGTGCGAGGCGCTGGATGCAGTGAATTCCGGTTGTTGGCAGGTCATGGCTTGAGGCATGGATGTCCACCTGGATTCCACTCAAAAAACGTGGAATCGCTAAAGCCAGGAATGGTAGATGCACTGCAGGGTGAGAGCTGTGGGGTGTCTGAATTGGCCAGGATCTCAGGGGTGGGTTACCTGTGATATCCTGTGATTTTCCGATGAACCAGGGCCCAGGTGAAAACACCGTCAGACTTTTTTTTGGACAGAAGCCATCAGGCGATCATAGTTTGGAATTCTAAATCTCATTTTCCACCTGAAATGATTCGGATTCCAGAAAAATTGCCCCCCCAGGCCTCATGTTACGTAAAAGAAACTGCTGAGATCCTGGCCCTTCCATGTTTGGCCTCCCCCAGGTACTGAAGCATTGCAACATCCAGGGGAAGGCGGGAGAACTACTGGGCATCTGGCTGCGCCACATGCCGCGCTTGCGGGAGTCAGAGACTGAGATTTTTTTTGGACATCAGATGACATGAGATGACATATCAATGGATTGATCTAAGGATGAGGGGAAACCATGATTGTTGAAACATTTCCCTTCAAATCGATGGTAGGAACATGCAGGAACTCTTGAAAAAGGGAATGGTACAATTTTGAGGTGCAGTGGGGACGGACATCTGAGGTTGAATCTCAATTGGAATCCAGAGATTGTGTCTTCTCGTGGTTTGCGTGGCCTTTTCAATAGCTTGGCTTCTGACGAACTGGAAGCTTTTCTGAAAGCAGGGATCAGTGCCCAGCACACCGTTTCAGTGCTTAGATGACCGGCTGCTTAGAGGGGCCTGAAAAGCAATGCTGAAGCATTGCCAGTGGATGTTTGTAGAAAGGAGGGAGCAACACCAATGCTTTAGGGAAAATCAGCCAAGGGTGTTTCTCCAAATTGGACACCCTTACACTATCGGAGTCCTCTTCAGAATTGATTTCGTGGTGGGGTCGCCATTCCCCCATTGAGAGCCAGGGTTGGGTCCCTCAAGGCATTGCAAAGCCTGCGATTGCGCGGTTCAGATCCGGACCAAGCTGCACAGGCACACATCCCATTACCCTTTGGTAATTTAACATAACTATTGAAAATGGCAATAGAAATAGTGGATTTACCATGATTTACCCATTAATAGCATGGTGGATCTTTCCATAGTTATGTTAGTTTACCAGAGGCTAAAATGGATGATTTGGGGTACCCATTTTTGAACATCTCCAGATGGCTTTGACACGCAGGAGGCCTTGAGAGACGTCCTTCAGCGCTTTCCATCGCTGACTTTAGAGCTTGAAGTTCTCCCTGAGCTCTTGGCGACTCATGGACCAAAGGAGAAACAGCCACGACCTGGGAAAGAAATTCGCCATGCATTTTCTCTGCTGCGCTTGATGAGGCCCAGACGTTTGCACTCCGCAGGGGTAAGTTTGAGGAAACGGATGTGGAAGAGCAGCAGTTGGAGATTCTGATATGTAAGCAGAACCTCAGTTAATCATCACCGTTTCTGGTTCCAATATCTCAATTTTTGAAGCCTATGTGTAGTATACATGTATGTGATTGTATGTGTATGTGTGTATATATATATAGACTGTATACATATCTAGATAATTCTACATATATATATACACATACATATGCATGCTATATATATATAATATGATATGTTTATACATATAGTAAAGACAATATAGTAGACACACATACATCCATGCATGAGGTTAAATTGCATTATATTACATCCCCCATGCATAGCCGCATAGCCTCTCCGCAAAATGTCAGGCTGCCAGACTTCCGCGAGCAGCTGCGCACGTTTCTGCCGGGCCCTTTGGAGTGGCGGGCGTTACAAAGTTCCTGGCGCTGGAGCAGCGATGGCTCAGCAGGACCTCTACAGGAGGCGGACCAGTGGATGAGCACGGTGTTGTGTTGGATGGACATCATTTTTTTTGGGGGTTTTCTAAGTTTTCTATGGCCAAAAGTGGTTTGAACATGTTTGAACGTTGTTCAAAGAAGCAGTTCGAGGTTGTGTCGATATTTTTTTTGCTGAACAATTTGCAGAGGTGATGATTTTGGGTTTAAAGGGTGAACAGTTGTGGTTTGTCCAAAAACAGGTGTATCTGTGTATTCCTAAGAAAATCAATGGTTTACGAAGTCAAAATTGCAACATTTTCTTTTTTTAAACTTTTGAAGGGACACCATTGGCAGGAAACTCCCATACCTGACAGGGCAAACAATGGGTTATGGGTTTCATGCAGATTTTCCCCAACACCAATCCATTGATTTCCCTAAAGCCAATCCCTCGGTCCATGTGTTGATTAATATGTGTATATCTATATGCGAATCTATACGCATACCTAGACCTACATCTCTACATCTAGATACACATTATGTGGATGTACACTATACATGGATACATACGTACGTACATACGTACGTACGTACCTACGTACCTACCTGCCTACCTACCTACATACATCCATACACATACATACATCCATCCATCCATCCATCAATGCATACATCCATCCATCCATCAATGCATACATCCATCCATCCATGCATGCATACAGACATCCATGCGTACATCCATCCATCTATTATACATCCATCCATGTATTATACATACATCCATCCATACATACATCCATCCATACATCCGTACATTATTACTATCCAGATCCAGGAATGTGGGTGTCACCCAGGTACATCGTCGCCCACGCCTGCGGCAAAGCGTGTCCAAACTGCGGCGGCGCTTGAAGGGAAAGCCGCTGAACGACCTGTTGAGCTTAGTGAAGTGCTCGGAGGAGGAGATGGTTTGCGTCCGCGGACGCCTCGAGATGGTGGATAGTTTTATAGTTATAGTTGGGGAGTTCACCAAATAACCATTGATTGGGAATATAGAATGGGATAATATACCAGTAGAAAAGCACAAGGGCGGTGGCGGAAGTTTCAAAAATAGGAAACCTATAGGAGAGGTTGGTTGTTGTGAATCACGGATGGCAGGGCGTATCCACTGATGGACCGACAGGTGGTTGGAGTCGGAGTTGTGTTTTTTTGAATGGTTGCAATGGTTGCAGTGGTCACCTTACCACAACTGCTGGATGTAGTGTGGTGTAGTGCAGTTGTAGTTGCAGTTCTAGCTGTAGTTGTAGTGTAGTGGAGCTGTAGCTGAAATGTAGTGTAAATAGTGTATTTGCAGGTGCAGTTGCAGTTGTAGTCGCGGTGTGGGGTAATTAGTGTAGTGTAATGCAGCGTAATGTCGTGTAGTGTTGTGTAGTGTAGTGTGGTATAGTGTAGTGTAGTCTAGTGTAAGGTAGCGTAGTTGTAGTTGTAGTGCAGTGCAGTGTAAATAGTGTAGTGTAGTGTAGTTGTAGGTGTGGTTGCAGCATAATTAGTGTAGTGTAGTGTAATGTAGTGTAGTGTAGTGTAATGTAGTGGTAGTTGTAGTTGTTGCAGCTGCGGCTGTAGTTGCTGTCTAATGCAATGTAATCAGTGTAGTGTAGTGTAGTGTAATGTAGTGGTAGTTGTAGTTGTAGTCGCAGTTGCAGCTGTAGTTGTAGCGTAATGAAATGTAATCACTGTAGTGTAGTGTTGTGTACTGTAGTGTGGTTGTAGTCGTAGTTGTGTTTGTAGTTGTAGCGTGCTGCAGTGTAATTAGTGTAGTGCAGCTGTAATTGTAGCTGTAGTTGTGGTAGGAGTTGTTGTTGTAGTTGTCAGTGTAATTGGTGTAGTGTAGTGTAATTAGATGTAATTAGTATAGTGTAGTGTAATTAGTGTAGTGTAATGTAGCGTAGTATATTTGTATTTGTAGTTGTAGCAGTAGTGTGGTGTAATGGTAGTTGTAGTTGTTGTAGTTGTAATTGTCTGTCTATCTATCTATCTATCTACCTATCTATCTATCTACCTACCTATCTATCTGTTTGTCTGCCTGTCTGTCTGTCTACCTGCAAGCTTGAAAACCCAGCAATTCTGCGAGACTTCTTCATTTTTCAAAGTTGACAACATAAAAAACAAAGCAATTCTGCGAGAGTTCCTCTATGTTAGAACTTGACAACGTCAAAAACAAAGCAATTCTGCGAGACTTCTTCATTTTACGAAGTTGACAACATCAAAAACGAAGCAATTCTGCGAGATTTCCTTCAAAAATGGAAAGTTGCGTGCAGCGCTGACGGCCTCGTACCGCGTTTTGTGATTTTTCCAATCCATTTGCTTAAACTACTGCGCCTGCCACGAAAAAGTGATGCCAGGTCATACGAAGTGCTGCACCTGTCACGCAAAATCATCTCAGCAAACCTGAAGATCTGAGGCTCCAAAATGCAACCCCTCTCAGGAAA
>Ga0126342_10014876_pt1 | contig 13691 bp, 13 predicted proteins | sample Cyp1metagenome_FD_92528 | JGI IMG/M metagenome (GOLD analysis project Ga0126342, IMG submission 92528) | Coral microbial communities from Lord Howe Island, Old Settlement Bay, Australia - Cyphastrea 1 metagenome | ecosystem: Host-associated > Invertebrates > Cnidaria > Coral ...
AGATAGAATGCCAGAAGATATGCCAGATAGAATGCCAGAAGATATGCCAGATAGAATGCCAGAAGATATGCCAGAACATATGTCAGATAGAATGCCAGAAGATATGCCAGAACATATGCCAGAACATATGCCAGATAGAATGCCAGAAGATATGTCAGATAGAATGCCAGAAGATATGCCAGAACATATGCCAGATAGAATGCCAGAACATATGCCAGATAGAATGCCAGAAGATATGTCAGATAGAATGCCAGAAGATTTGCCAGTAAGAAAATCTATAAATGTCATGGCGGGGATCACACGAAGTAAAGTAATTTGAGTTTTTTTTTTGGGAAATCACTGGAAATTACTGGATCAAGATGGCTACGACTCAGAGTGACTGGATCATGATTTCTGGGTGCCCGCAGTTATGAAACGCTTGGTTACTAGATGACTTCGAAATGCAATAAGCACCATACACTATTGTTTTAGTTAACTAAGTTAGCTAACTATGGGGCCCCATCCTGTTCGTATAGCTGCTTTTTTTCGAGCTTTCTGCTTTCTCTTGGAAATCATTGGGCCCACTCAGATCATCGAAATGAACATGGGAAACATTAGTGATTTCTGAACATGGTGCTGCTGCTGGGATACATTTTTTTCGGGGTTCATGCAGTGATCAAATTGTGTTCGGTGCCAGCGAGTTATCGCCAGCGTGGATTGCCAGTATCCGGTAACCCTACGGTGATCATTGCCACGTGTTCGATGACACCAGAGGCTAAGTAACTGATCAATCCAAGAGACGAAACCAATTAAAACACATTGAAACTCCATTAGAATCCCATGAAGCTATATTTAAATCCCACTAGAATCCAATAGAAAATAATGAAACATCATAAAACTATATAAATCCCATAAAACATCATTAAAGTATATATATATATATTTCATATTTAAATTCCCTTAGAATCCCTTTAACATCCTTTAACTGTTCTCCAAGTGGCCCAGGGCTTCCCTTTGGATCACCCGCATCAGCTCTTCATGGCGCAGCCGCAGCGCGGCAAAGCTTCACGCGACGTTCGCCAAATGCTGCGCCTCGAACTCCGTCGCCGGCGCCCGCGAAGCCAGGCGCATCAGCAGCGGTAGGGGTCTTTCCCGCAAGGTGCTTAGGGACCAAACCAAGTTGGACACGTCTTGTGGTTGGATCCTCAATTTGGGGAGAGGTTGCAACTGAGAACAGAAGGGAAAATCGGGGATTTTGACGCTTTTGGATTTGTTGCTGGTTAGATTCGGTGACTTTTACGCTCAACTCATGTTGAATCAAGGCTGTTGTCGGTCAACCGGTCAACGCATTCAGTCAGACATGATTAGACGTGGCAAATGTGCGAAAACCAGAGACGGAAAGGATTCCACAACAAACTGTTAGTTCAACAACACTTGCACCCCCAAACAATCGTATACACACCTCTAACAATTTGCGTTGGCACTGACTGACTGTAAAAAAAGGAAGAACCACTTCGCTGCTTGCAGGGTGTCTACCTGGCTCTACTGGTTGTGCATTCCCAAACATATTAGGCCATGAGGGATCATAATCACAGTACAAGAAACATCTGGAAGTATCAACCAGATATCACTTGCTAACATGATCTACCATGATATTTCGGGGGTGCCCCAGTTCGGAATTGCTAAGTTGGTGAACTTTTCATTCAATCATATGGCCGGGTTTTGTGGTAGATTTGTCTCTACTTCATGGGATCTAAATGCCAATAAAAAAAAACTCGGGGAACCATCTTGTAACCATCATTTTCTGGTTGGTGGTTTTACCCATCTTGAAAAATATGAAAGTCAATGGGAAGGATTATCCCATATATTATGGAACATTAAAAAAAATGAAACCACCAACCATCATTTTAGATATGTTTTTGTAGATCAACCTCTATGCCATGCCCAGCGTCTGTCTCTTCTCGCTGCATCCTTCGCATCGGGCCATCATCTCGCCTTCAACGACCTTCAACAACGTCAAGTCCAAGCACTGCAAGGTGGCAGAAGTCCAAACCTCACAGCAATGGAGCACAGGTACGGGCGCCAAAATCAATGATGGGTATCCTCCGGTGTCATCAAACATGGCTAGGGGGGAAATTCCTTCAACATTGAGGTTGTAATGGGAAATCAACGATACATGGCGGATTTTCCATTGCCATGTATTGTTTCTTTGATTTTGCTTGGCAAATGTCTAAAAGAAGGGGGATTGGCCATCATTCTTTTGCAATTTGTTTGCCAATAATAGGGCAAATGGTGATCAACCAGAACAATCTATAACATGAGTTTTTTGCAAATTTCCAAACAAACCATTTGGGGGGGGACAAACCAAAAAAGTGGCGCTCAGGGTATTTCCCTGGTTGCAGGTTGGCAAGTCGTGGGTTTGTCAGTCATGAAAGATCAACGAACAAAATATGAAAATCAAGAATAGCCTCCGGTAAACTAACAGTTTGCTATCGAAAATGAACCATTTAATTATATATAGTATATTATAGTTGATTTACCTAGTAAAAGTATCTAAAAGTGCTGATTTTCCATAGTTATGTAAACGTTTACCAGAGTGTAACGACCTCACCAGGGATTTCAGAAATCGTCTCCATTCCCCAGAGATCGAATCACGGCATGCAACGCTGTTCACCAGTTCCTGCACTTTGAAGTTCCTACAGTTCACTGCAATCCGTTTGGAAAAGGTGTCCAACAGCGGCTGGTCGTAATGCTTCAATTTCCTGGCGATGTAAAACAGAAGCTGCTACGGTTGAGCCACATCCCTCCAGATAATCAATTTAGACTATCATTCACAAAGACTGCCAAGATCCATGTCATATACTTCAAAATTTATAAACCACAGTTTCATAATGACTTAAACATATTTAAAATTTAAAGCCTTCCCACAGTTTTTTCCCGATATCCCCAATATATTTCCAATAAACCAAGTAGTAAACAAAATATATTCCCATTGTATGATCAAAAAATCTGGAACGAACCAGTGGATTGGAGCCGATTTATTGTACACGCATATACATATATCTATGTATATAAACATATCTATATATCAATATAAGCATATATATATATATATATGTATTAGATCCCGATTGTATCCCATGAATCTCCAATCATCTTCCCATGGTGAATCTTAGATACCTGCAAGAAGGTCTAATTTTTAACTCGTTAGATCTGGTTTGGACTAAGTTTACCTTTGATAACAAAAGATTAGTTAGTACTAGTTAGTATCTTACACATGTTGACCCAGTAACATGTTGGCCTCTTAGATTGGCTACAAAAGCAGTATCTGAAAATATTAAAGATCCCCATTCATATATATATATACACATATGTCATTATATATATATATATAACTATATATAATTGTGTATGTATATGTATATATATATATATATATATATTATATAGTAATTAGATCCCCATGAATACCCTCTGGTAAACTAACATAACTATGGAAAATCACCATTTTTCATGGGAAGACTCACTATAAATGGTGATTTTCCATAGTTATGTTAGTTTACCAGAGGGTATCCCATGAATCTCCAATCGTCCTGAGTGTCCACAAGCTATTCGCCACGCCCTGTGGATTCATCTCCGCCGCTCTCCGCTGTGCTGCCGCTGCCAGCGTGGCGACGTGGCCGACGTGGCCGCGGTGGCCGCGGTCGTCCAGGAGGAGCTTGGCGAAGGCCCAGACCTGGTTGAGGTTTCTGGTGATTTCACGGGGATTTATATTTCTGGGTAAATTATCATATTTCACTAACCTGAATTAAGGCCATTTGGGGATGATTTCCCTAACATTCACCATGATTTCCAGTGAGGTTGCGACGTGAGGTCGTTATAATTTACCCAGATATTTATATCCACAACATAAAAAAAACCTATGGGATATCCCCATTACACAACATGTTCATAAAAAAAAATATATATCCCCATGAATGGGATATGTTCACCATTATCCCCAACATTTAATGATGTTTAATGATGTTTAATGATGTTTAATGATGTTTAATGATGTTTAATGATGTTTAATGGGGATAAATATGATTATAAACATCATTAAACATCATTAAACTGCGATTTGATGGGGGTTCAGATATTCTAAGTATCAGCAACATGGTGATCATATTGCCGTATTGATGAGAAAAACCCTGGATATAACTGATGAACATCACCTGGTTGGTTAATGACTAGTTCGGGCACTATACTAACCAATACCATGGGGGATACAATGTGAGGCCCCCGAGTGATGTTAGTTGGTTTATAAGCCCCATTAACTATAGTTATAAGTACCATAAACCATAGGGAGTTATAACCAACTTAGCTATCTTGGGGGCCTCACATTGTAGAATATAATGGAACATAGTGGGCGGGAATACAAAACCAACAATCTGATACCTGAGCACTGGCTGCTAAACGCGACATGTAGTCCTTAATTTATACTGGCTGGTTAAGAACGGATTTTCCCATTTCATGGATTGTGATAATCCCCAATACCCATAGGATCCATGGTGCTGGTATAGATGCTAACATAAAGGGGGTATATTGATGGGATCCATGTTGCCATATATAGCATACATTTGGGTAAATTATCATATTTCACAAACCTGAATTAAGGCCATTTGGGGGTGATTTCCCTAACATTCACCATGATTTCCAGTGAGGTCGCGATGTGAGGTCGTTATAATTTACCCAGATACATGGATCCTATGGGATATATAATCATCCAGCCATTCATCCCCGATATCATGCCAGGTCACGACGTTGCCAAGACTCCGAGGCTCCAGTTCCTCTACCCGAGTCACCACCAACGTCAAGGCAAAAGCTGAGGGACCTGCCGGTGGCAAACAGCACACAGAAAGCGATATTTCTTGGACAAGATGGTGCCCCATAGTTAGCTAAGTTGGTGAAGATAACTCCAATAACTATGGTTTATGGTAAATATATCTATACTTACCATGATTTGTAAACCAACTTATGATCTTATAACTGGGGGCACCACCTTGGAGGTACCTAGCCATTTTATAAAAGTCGATATGGAGTCTATGGGCTAAAGGGATAGGATATACCTCCATGAGTGTCGTTGGTTCCGTTGGTTGTCGTTGGTCGCTTGATTTTATCATTCCGCGCCACCCCGTTGTGTTAGTTGGTTTAGATTCACCCCATGAATACTATGTAGTTAGGTATATATATATATATATGTAAATGTATATGCAAGTATCATAAACTATAGAGACATTGGAGTTATGATCACCAACTTCGCTACAACTAGATTTAAATACACGGACTCTTAACTATACGAGTTGGAATTTTAGACTACCTCCGGGAAAGCCTTACTGGGCCCGTCAGCCCATTTAAACATACGGAATTCAATTTATTTTAGATAGATACTAACACATTCAAATGCATATATAGTATATATATATATCATTATATATGTATATACGGATGGAACTTGTGTTCATACTACCTCCGGGGCCTCGTGGTCTGGCCTGCCCTCCACATATTTACTGCAATCAATCCCATGAAATCCCCTGAAATCCTATGGTTCCTATGGTTTCTATCGTTACGGGGTCCCAATAAAACCATCCCATACACCATAGGATCCATGGTGCTGGTATATTAATGCTAACATAAAGGGGGTATATTGATGGGATCCATGGCACACCATATATAGCAGCACCAGCCGGATCCTATGGGTACACCTTTTCCAACCCTTTGATTTCAAAGTCATGTGGCCCTTTCTGCGCAATCGAGCAAACTCTCACGAGATGTTGGCCAGCTGCTGAGGTGAAAAGTCACTGTAACTAATGGATCGCTCAAGGTGGAGGAGGAGCGGATGATGCGTCACGTTGTTGCTGGCAAGGGACCAGGCCAAGTCGACTAAGGCCTCAGCAGATAGCAGGATGGGAGCTCTGTGGATGTTTGGCCGAATGATATATATCAAATAGTTTAATTATTCAGTTATTTATTGCATTAATTATATTAATTATATTTGGCAAACTTATTCTGGTAGATGCAACATGATGCAACCAGTTCATCACAGTTCTTCGGGTTCAGAGAGAGGCACAGTGGAATAAACCAGTCGCTTTGCGGCAACTTATTCACCGCTGATGAGGCTGGCAAAACGACCTTGGAACGGTTTACGATTCAACAATCCTACCCTCTGTGAATTTAAGAGACGGGAAAATCATCACTAGAAATTATAGGTAAAACATTATAGATTTAAACTCATATATATATATATGATTATATATGTTTATCATGTATTTCTATGGGCCGTAGCTTCGCCATGTGATAACCAGAGTCCTTGGGATGGCTGCCCACTCCCCGAGTTTTCCAGGCTGCGTCCCAGCAACTTGCGGCGCCTGTCGCTGGCGACCAAGATGTTGGTGTCTTGGTGCCGTCTACCCAGAACAGTCCCCTGTTGAGCTTGTGAAAACCATAGGAACATGGGAACATCATAGGAAAACCATAGGAAAATGATGATTTTACCCTCTGGTAAGCTAACATAGCTATTGAAAATGGCCATAGAAAAATAGTGAGTTTTCCCATTAAACATGGTGATTTTCAATAGCTATGTTACTTTATCAAAGGGTATCTTGTTCTATGTTTTTTTTTGCCAGAAAGTTAAATCACCTCAAAACAGAAAGGACCCAAATCTGATCAGTGGGCGAGCCCAGGCTGTTAGGAGATGGCCGTGGATGGCTTCAAACATCACTGAGGGGGCCGCACATTGTATACCTTATCATATCCATCACTAACCATTAATCATTATTGATCATTATTAATCACTATTAATCATTATTAATCAGTATTAAGATTATTGATCATTATTAATCACTATTAATCATTATTAAGATTATTAATTTATTAATCATTATGAATCATTATTGATCATTATTGATCATTGTTAATCATGATTAATCATGATTAATCATTTATGCATTATCAACTGTTATTAACTCTTATATTCGATATATATATATATAGATTAATATCTAAATCTATCCATCTTAACTTTCCCTGTTTCCAGGTGGATTTTCCGACCTGGGCGACCTGGGTGGCATCTCACCTGAGTGCACCGAGAAACGTTGGAGGCGCCGATTACCCATGGTGGCAACCCATGGTGCTGAGGTATGAATCCCAACATTTACCCCATCAATGGCCCAGTTTTGTAGGTAAATAATGGTAACTATACTATACATGGAGCATATGGCTATTCCAAATTACAAACATATATATGGTTGGTGCAAAAAAACCTACTGTACCCCTCTGAAAAATATGAAAGGCATTTGGGATACTTATTCCCAATATATGGACAGGTAAAAGCCATGTTCCAAACCACCAACCAGATATAATGCATTATATATGTGCAATATCCATGTTTATCATTGTGTATTATCAACTATCCGATTCCACATAGCAAATCCATCATCACGGACTGGGCGCAGTGGGCGCAGTGCGCCAAGTCACAGGCGGTTCGCCTTAGAGCTTGAACCTTGACTCAACGCTCGTGCCGGAAGCTACCAGCGTTTCTCCTGCGGCAGGACTTGCAAAAAACCGTGGATGGAGCATGACACCTAGCACCCAAACCGGCTACGCTTGATTCCGCTTGGTGGTCGTTGCAAGGCATGACACTTCTTCAAATGAGTTGTGGCTTGTGGTGCTTTTTTTTACTACCCCATCGAGGCAAGAATTCATAGAACCCTAGACATACCTTTTTCAAAGGATCTCAACCACCCCGTGGCCGGAAAACCATCAGATAAAAGCCCGAAAACATCGTGGTTGGTATGTATATTACATATTATATGTACACAGTATTGCTTCGCAGTATATACACGTATATCCAAACATTTACTGGTTGGTGGTATTGGGATTATGAACTTCTCAACTGTTTCTGGAAAGTCATAAAATTCCCTGGTTCCAAACCACCAACCAGTGGTTTTTCAATTTTTTCATGGGTCAGGAGCTATTCCTAGACCTCCTCGAAAAAGGGGATGCACTCTATTCCTCCAGGAATAGGTCTAGGAATAGGATGGTTGGTGCATTTTAAAGGGTATGCTATTCCTATTCCTCCAGGTTCAAAAACCAATGTTGGTTAGTTAAAAAGGGGATGCTATTCCTGTTCCATAGGATCCATGGTGCTGGTATATATGCTAACATAAAGGGGGTATATTGATGGGATCCATGTTACCATATATAGCATTATATAGCAGCACCATGGATCCTATGCGTATTCCTCCTTTGTTTAACCAACCAGTGGGATTTCACCGGGATCCATCCTGCCATGGTGCCAGCCGCGCCAGCCGCGCCATGGGGCGGAGGTCGCGGGGGCTGTTTGTTGCCGTGGTACCACGATCGAAACCATGGGAAAACCATCGGAAAACCATAGGAAAATGATGATTTAATTAATGGGATTTATAGCTGATTTATGATAGCTAAGTTGGTGAGTTTAGAACTCCAATATCACTATCATACTGGAAAAAAAAAAACTATAATTAGTATTCATGGCTTGAATCCAAACCAACATTCCACCGCGGGTCCACATTGTATGACCTCGACTTCACCGGTAACTCACCATCTAGAAACTCTCTCAAAACTGCCAATCTCATCCAATCTCCAAAAATTCACTGCAGGGCTTCATGTTGAACTTGGAGGGTTCCTCCCTTCGTAGACCGTTCCGCCGACCGTGTTCCGCTGAGCTTCCCGAGCCGCCAACGTGCAGATGGAAGCCCAGCGGATGAGGTCCATCCGTGTCAGGAAGGGGAGAGCCACCAGGACCTACGGCGCTACGGCCGCGGAGGGACGAATAGACCACCAACGCTACCGGTTTGTAGTGGCATATTATACTGGTATACTTTGCATATAGCAATAGTATGTCGATGTTGATAGATTTGGGATGAATTTCGAACATGGAAAAACAGTAATACATAAATAAATAAATAAATAAATAAACAAATAAATAAACAGATGAATAAATAAATAATACATAAAATTATATATATATATATAAACATATACGTTATCAACTTTAGGCACTTTTGGTGAATTCTGTCGATCCAGATAGATCCACCCTTTTGACCAGTAACTTTTTAGCTAGATGCCACTGGTTGTTGTCATTCATTATCTGGATACATGTCTTTTTTAATACCCAACATGTTGCGATGTTGCCGATTCTGTGTCTTTGACCAAAAACAATCGACCCCGGGATGGGCATTACCGTATACCAATTGACCAACCAGTGATCAAACTGCACAACAGATCCGGAAGTTTGACCAATAGTATCGTTGATACCATCGCTCATTGATCATGGCTATCTTTTAGCCTGCAATGTGGGGCCTCCAGATGTTCTGAATGTTGGTTTAATGTAAGATGTTCTAACCCATAGGATCCATGTATGCTATATATATATATATATATATTAACATTTGGGGTATATTGATGGGGTCCATGTTACCATATATAGCATTATATAGCATGCATGGATCCTATGGGTAAGTACTCTAAGTACCATAAACATCCGTAAACCATCGTGACCTTGGAGTTATCAACCAACTCCTTGGCGATTTGGCCCCTCCGCCCCACGAGACCGAGATCTCCGACGATCAGGAAGCTGTTCCCCAGCAAGGTGCTCCACCTGAGAGAAAATGTGCCTTTTCTCATAGGAAATTGGGAAAATCATCGAAGTATTGAGTAATTAAATGGGCAATTTTCATCAATTTTCCACCAGCTATGTTCGGTTACTGGAGGCTAATCTAGACACCCAAAAAAACTGAGTGGGACAAGATGAAGTGAGCATTGATCATTAATCATTTCATTATCATTATCCAACAGAAAAGAACATGAGACAAGCATCAAACCAAGGGGAAGTCTTTTAAGATACCTGGATGGTGATCGTTTTCAGATGATATAGTTTCACACTTGTTGCAAGGCCGTCAAGCATGCCAGGATTGAATGCTTCGTCCTATTTCATTCACTGCACGGCAGGCAATATGATAAACACGCGGCCCCTTAGCACAACCACCTTGGGGCCCAATTACCAGGTTCCATCTATTGCGGTGCAATTTCTGAGAAACACGTGCTTTCGTTAAATGACGAACAAGAGAGTTCTTTCAAGATGGAATACTTGTAATAATGTTGGGTCCAATCATGGTCTTTTTTGTCTTTCTCAACACAGGAAATAGGCAGAGTAGGCAGAATGAAGCGGGGACCAAGGTCGACCAGGGATAGAAGTGACGTATGTGTGGACCATTCGAAACTCACACAATCATTGATTGTCAACCACAGATGCAATAACACATTTTGAACGACTTGCGTCATTGTTTCTTTTCAAACTAGTAAAGCGGTGCTACATTTCTGATCTCCCTGTTGCAAGGAAGCTATATAAGACCTACCAAATCCGCATTCTTCGCATGTTAAAGCGTCAATCTTTGGAGTTTGAATCCCACAATTCTCCATACGTGCCACGGTCAAAACAAAGTAATATATGGTTCATGGCGCCACTATCAGGAATTCCGAAAATTATGATAAATATGTATGTAGAGTGTATACATATATATATACATGTTATAACTATAAACCCCTACAAAGTGGGGCCCCAAAATGATTGCTAAGTCGGTGAACCTAACTCCAAAGGCAAGGGTGTTTTTTCGTTCTAGTAATAACATGTAATAACTCTACAGTATTCATGGGCCCGACATTGTATTAATATGTTCAATCAATGAATTGATGACCATCATGACCACCTCCAATGATCATGGCTTCATCTCATCTATCTCATCCAACTTGCCAAGGCCGCAGCCAACGAGGGGAGGACCAAGATGACCAACTGAGAGGCATCGACCTGGCAAATGGGCATATAATATATAAGTAGCTGCAGAACACACACACATATATATATATGTAAATATACATACATAATCTTCCTGAAGTAGATTTGAATATGTTATTTTCAAAGATAAGTCCATTTTAGCGGGATTTTGCTTTGACAGTTACATATTCGATCTACTCCATGATGACTATATATTATAGATAACAAGAAAACACATAGACTCATTTTTCAAACTCCATTTCATTTGATTGGAATTCACACATATGATCATCAAATGATGTAGATTCCATCTAAGTCTATATCTGGTTGGTGGTTTCAACCCTCTGAAAAATATGAGCCAGTTGGGATTATTTTTCCCAATATATGGAAAAAAACAAATCCAAACCACCAATCAGATATAGATATATAATTCCCTTTAGTTTTTGGTGATTAGTCAACAAGGTTATGGCTGCTACTAATTGCTCTTGTTTAGATCACCCTGCTATCCCAAACACGCCATTGACGCGACCGCTTACCTCAGATTCTCGGAGGAAAACAAATCACAAAATCACTGTGCACCAATAAAGTGCACCAATTAAAAACAAAAACATGCTGTGGATCTGTTTTTCAACATATCTGAATTCATTAACGCAAAAAAAAAACATGGAGCGGTTTTTCGGATCAAATTTTGGGATGTACCTCCAAAAGAAAAAAACATGGGAAGGCAATTCATGACTTCAGTAATACTTCACTTTTCTAGACCTTATTGATTTCTTTTTTGGTGGTTCTAGAATTCAGACAAACTCGGTTGTCGTTCGTTTTGGGGGTAGGTGACCAGCTGCTACCGCATCCACCGAGAGCAGACCAGCCAAACCAGCACTGGGACGAGGTGAACCTTGGAGGTTCAAGGATTTTCCATCAACGGAGCCCCCAAGCATTTGGGGTAGCCCCATTTTTTGAAAGCCCTTCTTGGTTATGGGTCGAAGCTGGGCACCTGGATGATACCGACAGACATAGCTGGTATAGCTGGATGATGCTGGATGGTACCCAAATATGCTAATCATAGGCTTTGATCCATCACCACTTCTGGAAATAATGGGGGCAAATTGGGTGTATTAATGGTTGATAATGATTAAGACTGGTTGATGGTCATGAATAGTTGTTCATGGGTATAGCCATGGTTAACCCCGCCTAATAAGTTGGGATGTAACCCCAACTTATATACTACCACTATTGTGAAAATACATCCACTTACTTCACTGGAGGTGCTCTTCCAAGTATAGGAAACCGGCATAGGCCATGATCGCTGCAAATGACAATAGAAAGAAAAGTTTCTATAAAGTTGATGAGTTCTACTCCAAGGCTCCAGTGGCAAGCCTCGGATGTCATAAACTTTTATGATACGTGAAATTTGATTAAATTTGAGGATCCCCTGCTAAAATTTTAACCTGTGGGAACAGTGTCATGAATCCATATATCCAGATCCCCCCATTCTCGATGGATCTTGCTGGCTATATTACCAATCTTAAATTGATCTAAAATCTAGTTGGTTATAGCTGATTATAGTTGGTTATACCCCTGAAAAGTCAATGTCAATGCATGAAACAACACGTGGTTCTCATCACTCGTGTTGGAAAAATTCAGCGGTTTCCCCGTCATGAGTTGGTTGAGTCTGCATAGAACCACAACTATCACACCCAACCAGATACATAATATATCATTACATATTCATTGCCAATCTTAGATACCCTGCAAAAAAATGACAGATTATTTGCTGGTTAGTAGATATTCCCATTGATACCAAAAGACTAAAGGATTAAGTATCCATCTAAGATTGACCTAGTATTCACCACAAATCCCAGCTATTCTATTAAAAGACAAAGCTATAAACTAACTTTCTGGCTTATCATAATTCACCTGAACAGTTTCAAAGTGACTTAAAGCCCTGCTGATGGTCATAGACCCAGTATATGACCATTAGACCCCCATTTGATCCCATTGTATCCCTATTTTATTCCCAGATCCCCATTATTTGAATAAATATAACTGAAAGATTTCCAAGATGGGATATATCATTAGATAGCAAAAAATAGCTGATCCCATTGTTTCTATAGACGAGCCGTTATATAATCTGGTTGGTGGTTTAAACCACCTTGAAAAATATGAGTTCGTCAATGGAAAGGATGACATCCCATATATTGTGAAAAGTCATAAAATTCCAAGGTTCCAAACCACCAATCAAATGATGTAATCATCATTAACCATCATTATATAACCATGATTAACCATTAATAGTTATATAGTTATATCCAAGAACTACTCTCTGGTAAACAAACATAGCTATTGAACATGGCCCAGTCGAAATGGTGGATTTTCCCATTAAACATGGTGGATCTTTCCATAGTTTTTTGTATGTTTACCAGGCCGGGTATCCTCTGGCAAACTAACATAACTATGGAAAAACACCATTCTCTTTTACTGAAAGCAGCGTTGTGAGCGGCCACGTTTTGGGCAGTCTCCTTTTGCCACTTTTCTCCATGAATCTTCCCATCCAGAACAAAATATGGCTGCACTTGTCACTTCAACATTGCATCTCCCACAGGCAAACCCCAAGAACAAAATTCCCTACACAAAATTAAACTCCATAACTGAAAACCGAAGAAACAAAAAAACAAAAAAACAAAAAACAACAAAAAAACAAAAAACAACAAAAAACAAAAAAACAAAGATTCCAGAGAAAAGTTGGGGGGCTCATAGTTGCTGGATCTTTTTTTTTTACGGATTTTGTGTTTTTTTTTGTGGTTTTGCTTATTGTACCGCCTGTCTATAGGGGTGGTTTTACCTTGAAAATGTTTTCTCC
>Ga0126342_10014877_pt1 | contig 13691 bp, 12 predicted proteins | sample Cyp1metagenome_FD_92528 | JGI IMG/M metagenome (GOLD analysis project Ga0126342, IMG submission 92528) | Coral microbial communities from Lord Howe Island, Old Settlement Bay, Australia - Cyphastrea 1 metagenome | ecosystem: Host-associated > Invertebrates > Cnidaria > Coral ...
AGATGCCAGAAGATATGCCAGATCATATGCCAGAAGATATGCCAGATAGAATGTCAAATAGAATGTCAGAAGATATGTCAGATAGAATGCCAGAAGATTTGCCAGTAAGAAAATGTATAAATGACATGGTGGGGATCACACGAAGTAAAGTATTTTTTTTGGGACGAACAAAAATGACGATCATCCCCAATTCACACAACTTTTGGATTGTCCAGTATTGTAAACCATACCCCGAAACGGGATTACAGATTATATATATATTACATATATATATAATATATATATATCACATAGATTCATATAGTATTAGGCTTACCACAGTAGCAAATGGGAGCACTTCAATAGATCACGACAACACATGGGGGTAGAATCAAGCAAATAAGGAAGATCAACCAAAGGTTTTGTACAGTTGCTGAGCACTCATCCCCTCTGGTAAACATACAAAAAGCTATGGAAAATCAACATTTTTAATGGGTAAATCCACTATTTCTATGGTCATTTTCAATAGCTATGCAACAAATTACCAGAGGGTACCTGCCATACCTCTCAGCCCATCTTCCAACTTCTTCAGAGGCACACACTCCACTCACCGTCGCCATCGGAGCGTTTGTTCGGCGTGTCCCCCAGGAAACTCAGCAAACCCTTGTCCACCTGGTTCGGAACAAAAAGTGGTCTGGAAATGGGATGTCTTATTTTGTTCTCAGAAAATCATAGTAGTGTACCTGGTGGTGTTGAATCCATTTAAACTATTTAAAACTGTCAACCATACCTTGCTTTGCACAGTTACTATAACCAACAACCAACAGGCTCTGGGGCCCTGGGGTATGTTTGCCGTCAGCTGTGATCGCGTCGTTCCCACACTGAGTTTGGCGCCAGCGGCTTCAATCGAACTGTCTCACCATCGACGAAGGCTGTCTCCTGGTGCCGTCTCTGTGGACCACCCCCCGTTGCAACCGCCACGTCTAGCGTTAGCATGTCCTCTTCATAGCCCGGCTTCAGGCGCACGCAGAGCGATACATCACCTGAAGCAGCGAAGTCAATTAGCGTCCAGGTCAAGTAGCGAAGTCAGTGTCCAATTAGAATCTGGGTTAAAAATGTTAAAATTACCATAATCAACCCAGAACATTTGTAACATTAATTACCATAACTGATAATTAACCCAGTATCATGATGCTTATCTGCACTTGGAACAGATGAACAACCAACCGCAATCAACCCCATTCATGTGGGGATACCCATATATGAAGTGACCCAAAGCCAGCATCAACAACCTGTCTCATGGCTGCAAGATGTGGGCTGTTCAACCCAAAGAGCCAGACCAGTTAAGACAGAAACAGCTGTGATCACGATGAAAAACTACATCAATTCTTTGGGATGAAACCATCACACACAAATCATATTGTATATCGATTCTTTGAGATGAATAGTGCGTGTACATTCTGTATCAATATATATTAAATTATATATAATTATAATATATATAATTAATATACATATAAACTTATATTTATATATGTATATATAATATATCAGAGTTGTGTTGTTTCAGTAATCATTTAAGCAGTAAATCTAACATGGAACCGCCTCGGCCACCATCTGAGCAGCGCCGAGAAGCCGAGGGCGAGAGCCTCATGCGAGAGACTCAATACTGATATATGATATACATTTATGTACCAAATAGAAATGACATATCAATATCTATCAATATCTATCTATATCTATCAATATCTATCTATATCTATCTATATCTATCTATATCTATCAATATCTATCTATATCTATCTATATCTATCAATATCTATCTATATCTATCAATATCTATCTATATCTATCTATATCTATCTATATCTATCAATATCTATCAATATCTATCTATATGTATCTATATCAATATCTAGATATAGTATATTTCGTCCAAAAAAAATGAAAGTTTAGGCCTCTTATGAACCAAAACAAGATTGAGAAGTCTAACGGAGATGTAGCATGTTTTAGAGAATGCCACATTTGGGATCCATGTTTTCGAAAATGAAGCGGATAAGCCGTTGCCATGTTAACCCTTGGACGCTACAGCGACATCAGGCTAGTGTGATCTAGTGTGGCTCAAGATTTCACACACAAAGCGCACAAATCCAGAAATGGACTCTAGACTAGTTATGAAACCAATATCTAGACGGGTCATGTTGGTATTGAAGTAAATTAACCGATATTAAACCATATTGTACCACATTGAAAAACATTACTCAGATATGAGGGATGCCTTAAGGGTATAACCCCCGTCAACATACCTCAGAATAATAAAATATTATTCCGGCATAATTTGACTTCAAAAAAACAAGTATTCCAAGAAGTCAATGAGATATATGGGAATTTGGAATAATATCCATCAAAATGATACCCCTATAGTTTTTCGTTTTCAAGGTAGACAATCAAAACCATCCTGATATCCTGGTAGCCAATTTCAAGCCACATATCTGGCACATGTGTGCCCTGACTTGCCTGGTGCCTCTCGAAGAACGAGGATGGGCCCGGGGCGTGCCCTGGCAGAGGATGGGAAGTCGTTGTGCAACAGATCCAATGTTGATTCAGATATATTCAGACATAGCCAATTCTTGGGAAATAGGTGATTTCCAATAAAGCAAATGAATAATAATAAATAAAGAGCAATGACCGCAAGTAAGGTAAAGTCCATGAGGGCTGAACAACTTTTTTCGGGGAAAGTAGTGAACAAATCAATGTCTAGTCTAACTGGGATATGATGTTGTGACGTTGTGTGGCAATGAGGCCTCTCAAATTATCGAGCATTTCAACCTGCCGGAAACTCAGTTCTTGAACAAATCACGCAGCAAGCATCATTCAACTACCTGGAAGATTGAAATAAAACAAGAAAACACATGGCTGCCATGGCTAAAAACTAAAAAACACTTTCTTCAGGTCATGAGTCACACCAATCAAAAACCAGAAGAAATAAGAAATGGGCTCAAACTGGCAGAACCCATTCGGATTGTTTCCTAAACTACAGTCTTGAATAATGTGCATCACCATTCCCTATAGGAAACCATACACCTGGACCTTTGATATCCTTATCTCCTGGCCGGCATGGTCCCCATCCTTGGATAAACTCCAAGTGGGTGGTGTGGAGGGACACGTCAAGCTCTTGGACTCGGCGGCACCCACGGAGTCCTCAGCTGATTTCGATGGAAATAGTGGGTTTAATGGAAAATTTGTCTATAATGGAGGCTTTAGGGGTAGCCCATGACTTGGGAAATCTACACAGATTGCGAGACCTTGGCTGGTAATGACAGAATGGCAGCTCTCTTTTACAAGTGGCGGATGGGAAAAGGTACAGGCAATCCAAAATGATTTGCACTGGATCATCTTATCCCAGTGCTTTCGGTCATCGACTCTGTCATGTTTTATTGTGTTGTGTCATATCATCATGTTTCTTGGATCAATGCACTTGTTACCATTAATGCTATAAATTAGCAGTAATTAGCATGTGTTCAACTCCCAGGTTTGCTTGTCAGAATCATTGAAAGAACACAGCTCGAATGTCCATCTTCTGTTGGTTGCGCTCCGCTATTTGCACGCTGTATTGACTGCATCCTCATCAGGGTTTGCCCAAAAACCAAGCATGCCTCCCTCAAATGACACTTTCGCAAACAAAAATCATGACCAAATGCGACAAAGCATGGGATTCTTTTTGGGGCTATCCGAGCTATCTCATTTTAGTGGTGCTTTTAGCTGGTTGATTCCCTTGATAGCCCATGTTTGCTACGCCAATGTACCAGTCAGACTCGATCCCTTGGCATCCCTGCCATTAATCGAGGGCCTGGACTCGACATGGTGCTCCAACATTCATCGGCCTCGGAGGTTGGACCAGAAACAGCAGAAACAGCAGAAACAGCGGCTGTTTTTCATGGGGATTTCCTGGATATAAACAAATGATAGGTTGTTTACCACTATGAAAATAAATTATACCATCTTTGGGGGGATGATGTTTGGACCGGTCACCAGGATACGAAAAAAGTTTGGACCGGTACCGGTACCTGGGTCAAAAGTTGGGGACAAAAGTTTGGGATGTTTGGCATCTATCTAACAACCAATTCAATTTTTACTACTGCTATCAGCGCCAGTCTTGAAAGTTCGCTGTTCTTGGGACCCTTTGAACGTTCTTTCGCTCACTATGATGTCAATAAGGAAAAACAATGTTCACATATATCCACTATTGGAATGTCATTTTGAAACTCAAATCATAGTCAGAATGGATTACACCAAAGATGTTTAGTCATGATGCAAATCATCCACTACTGATGTTCCAGTTCAATCTGGCTTAATCACAGAATAAGCCACTCAGCACCTTTGACTTAGTTTGGGTCATCCCAACTGCCCTTTCTTCATTGCTTATCAGCCCGGTGATTATGTGTTAAATCTCATTACATTAACTTTACCTGGTCAGAAATGCAACGTTTATCCTAGTTGATCTAGTTGTATACGTCATTCGCCGTGTTTTCTGAAGTCCACTTCGAAATCCATAAACAGTATATTGAACTAAAAACATAGTGAATCCCCGTTTTGACGTATACAACTGTTGTAACTATAGTTCACTAAAGTTGTATGATTCACTGATGGAAAAAACATCGTGAATCCCCAGTTTGATAGGTAACCAATGCCCATTGTGGTACACAGTCAAATCCCATGATTCACAATGAGATCACAGAGAGTCCCCGGCTTTTGGGCTGCAGGTCCCTTCGGCCCCGTCTCCATCTCCAGCACCACCTAGGCGAAGATGGGGCAAAGATGGCTTTCCTGGAAATTCAGAGAATTTTCGTGTTCAACTTGGGGGTGTAGTGCCTGCACAAGCTTGTCATGTACTTGCATCCCATAAGTGAGCGGACATTCTTGCTGTCTAAACCTTCCAAAATGTTTAACAAGTTTTAGCTAAAAGGCTGGTGAGGAACTTGGTTAATCACCACAAAGATACCTACAGGATCTATTTGGGCATTTATGCGGAGCGGCTGAAATGATATGTTTGAGTTTTAGATATACTGGAATGAATTCCATACAAATGGGAGGTCGGATTCTGAAATGTTCAAAACATGTTCCATCCCATGGCGTTCCATCCCATGGTTTACAAGTATGATCATGTTTCCTACTAACGATAAGATGGGGTATCCCACTATCCCACGGAAAATCAGTCAAACTCATGTCCAGCTTCAGGCATAAAACTATCCCTATCCCATTGAAACTAGCATGCATTAGAATGGGTAAGCCTATTGGTTGTATAATATGGTATAATCCCAATGGGATCCCAACTGGCCTAACCAACCATAACGGCCATAACGAGGTCATTTTCTGAAACAGACGACCCGCTGGCCCGGATGAGGAACCCAGACTTTCCTCACACGCCTGATGCCAGAGGATCCCCATGGGGATTCACCACTGACCCAGGGACCCAGAGAATTTTTGGGTAACAAAATTTGAGTATCCAATAATAATAATAGTAATAATAGTAATAATAATAATAATGATCAATAATAATAGTAATAATAGTAATAGTGATCCATAATAATAGTATCCAAGAATAATAATAGTGATCCATAATAATAGTAAGAGTATCTCAAGCTTTTTTGTATAGTGATCCATAATTTAGATTGTTGAGATACAACTTGCCCAGTGATGTGGTGATGGTGAATTTGCATCAAAATAAGAACACTTTGAATGGGATTCCAATTGGTGAAACCAGGCAAATCATGTGATTGTGCAACAAACCACAGATATATTGCAACCAGAAGTATTAATTAATTGGTTCTGTATCAATGGTTTCGGGCACAGCACGATTCCATCCTTTGCCTCATCATTGAAATCTAAAGTGGACAGAAACCATCGACCCTGCAACACCTGAATAACTTACCCCCAAGAAAACAAACATGGGATCCCAAATGGATATGTCCAATTGGAACATAGTTTGCAAATCCCTCTCTAAGGTTGCATGTTTGTTTTGCACAATTTCAAATATAAAAGATGCAATAGATGCAATATTGGAACACATACAGCAATGTTAAACCCCACATTATAGAAGAAAGGACTTGATAAATACGCAGGTGGAACCATCACATCTATCACCTGAATCGCCTTTTTCACAACGGATCTCTAGCAAAAGACACTGATTTTGTTACGCCAAGTTTGATATGACCTCCATCCTCCCAAAAATCCACGGTACCTCAGGTGACCACTGTGGCTCCTGAGCTGACATCTGGGCAGTGACATGATTGAAGTCTTGAATGGTTTTACGGTGCAAAATGAGCAGAACCAAACAAAAATCATTGCGAAAAATGTGTTATATTGTACAATTATTAAGATTTATTAAGCCACACTGACCAAATACCCTCTATAGTAAACTAACATAACTATGGAAAATCACCATTTTTAATGGGTACATCAACAATAAATGGCTATTTTCAACAGCTATGTTTGTTTACCAGAGGGTATACCTTCTGTTGATGCTGGCCGCATCATCCTTTGCCTTTTGGGTGACAAAGACTTGCAACACGCCTCTGACTGCATCTACAGCTGACCTTGCAACCGTACAAACTCATTGCCGGTCGCTGTGTTTCGAACCTGACTGTAGCTGAAAAAGGGTTTCTCTATTCCCAAATGGTAATATCCTTATGGTTAAAATTCAAGTTGTCCATGAAATATAACCCATTCATGTCCATTCATCAATGATGCTCTCATCAAAAATGAGGGTCGGCATGGCCATGCTTAATTTCCCCGTTCTACAACCAGATAAATCCGAATATGATTCATAACCATATTTCCTGTGCTTTCAAGACCTTTCAAGCACAATTTCGTTGATTTCCCAAAGACCACTCTGGTTTTGACGACCTGCGGCTACCGCACCTGAGGCGCCTCCATGTGCGAAATTGGCGCACGAAATTGGCGTCGGAAGCCCAGCAGAAAACACAACTCGTCGCCGTGGAGCATTGTGACTTTTGTGATTTTCGATGTTTCTGAAAACTTGGGGGTTCAGATTCAGGTTTGAGATAGTCATTATAGGAGAGATAATCATTAGGACAGTATGTGGTAAACAAATATTACATCACCTCCTGATGTGATGTTGCCATCTGACACTTTGATCTCAATGATGTTCCCATAACTTGGCTAATGCCGCTGCAGTGAGAGCCAGTATGGTTGGCAATATCGATTGGAAGAGAACCATCTGTGATGATGTCTGGTTTGAAGTCCACGTTCAAATGAAGAACGGCTGTAATTGGGAAACAAGCCAACCTCAGTGTAAAGAGGGTGGAGTACCAGCTTTAGCATCCCATGGAAATTGAGGCAAGAACCAAATCCATCTTTGAACCATGCAAAACATTCTTGGCCAAGGACAAGCTTGTTCCGTATGCACTTCAAAAAAATCTTGATTCAGCGCTCCAAAACTGACCCTTTGCAGTCTTCTATTGGGGTCAAGACACGTTCCGGGTCTGAAGTGTCAGTTGATGGCATGTCACCTCCGCTATGTTGCAGAACAACTAAATATATGACTCAGTAAAACAAACCTTTTGGACTCCCAGGCAACAATATAGTTCTGATCTTGCCCGACACCTATGTTATACTTTTATGATGATATGATGTGGATTCGTCCAAACATGGGGAAATCCAAAAGAATGCTGTTTTAGAACAAAAACATGTGGGCACCATCTTTGCCCAGAAACGTCACTATATCAGACTATATCTACACATATATATATATATATAATATATATCTACATATATTTATATATAATATATATATATACTGTGTATATATATATTTGAGACATGCTGTATCTCAATCTCATACTTCTGGGAAGGACATGATCAAACCCACAGCTGCTTCACAGCAAATGAAGAAAGAACACCTTAGCCCGGGAGCCCTTTTCTGCTCGATGCCAAGCACATCGCGCAAATCAGACCTCTGTGGGTCAAGAGGTACCAACCGGACAAATCGCTGGTCACTTGTAGGATTATTTAGTTGTCTTTCATGGGTATACCCTCTAGTAAACTAACATAGCTATGGAAAATCACCATTTTCAATGGGAAAATCCACTATAAATGGCCCATGTTCAATAGCTATGTTAGTTTACCAGAGGGTAATCATGGTGATTTTTACAAGCCACATGTTTCTTGTGATATTTATGGGCCCCCAAGTCACTATGGTGAACTCTATCCACTTATAACTGCGCTGATGGATGGTTTTGAGCCACACCGCCATACGGTACCTGTCGTTACCTGTACTTGTTGCAAACAACTTCTGACACTCCAAGTAGGAGAATCCCTGAAGTCTTAGATGCCAACCTCTGGTAAACTAACATAGCTATAGAAAAATACAATGTTCAATAGCTACATCAACTATAAATGGCCATGTTCAATAGCTATGTTGGTTTACCAGAGGGTATGCCATGAATATCCACTTACTACAACATCTATGGATTCGATGCCGGTCATTTCCGTCCTGTTTCAAGGGGAACCCAACGTGACTCAGCACGGATCCCTGGGCCACCGACGGTCAACCCTTGAGGCGCAGCGCTCAAACAGCGGAGCTTCCTGCAAGAAACTGATGTATAAACTACCAATATCAATTTAACATTAATTGGACTGTATATACATCAGGTTATATTGGTAGTGTTTAAACTGATGTATATTATGGCTGAGAGTCAAAATGTAAAGCCCCGATCCATACCAAAACGCAGGTGATCCAGACCGATCCATACGTCTGGATCACCGCGGGCCGATCCATACTTGAATTTTGACGCAACCCCACATAATATATATATACATAAATTATGAATAATATTAGATTAAGTCACGTCCAAGAAAAAAACACTTTATCCATATACACTATTCAATCTGCACCACTGAATAGATGCTGTGGTAGATAATGGAATCGTCAATTATACTAAATTATTAACATATCCCTATCCAACACCACAAAACCGAAACATGTTTGTTTCCTCAGTTTGTGTTACGTATGAATTCTCCAAACATAATCGTTAACTGAAATGATCATTTCCAAGATCAGCAGGGTTGTGAACCCCTCATGTCTTTTCCAGGAGCTTGCACAGTTATCGAATATGTTGACGACTGTCAGCAATGAAAAGCCATCTATCCTGAACCTTCCAGATTCCAACCGGTCATTCCTTTCTTTCCAACCGGGTTATCCAAGAAAGAACACGACTGTGTTCTGGTCCCCTTGGAGGATGCCCTCGGGAAATGAACCAATGGTTTGAACCTGTGAAAAACCTATGTCCGATGGTCTTGTGCATCTGGTTTGATCATGTATTGCTTAAAAAAAACCTGACTTTATTATCAAAGTCACATGTTTGAGTGAACAACAGCATGTTATTATAAATATGTTTCAACATCCACATGTTTAACCAACGCGCACACACACACACATTTGTTTATTTCTCCAATCAATCAGAACTTATAGTGGTGATTCCCAATTACTCATACTATGGATTCAAAATAATGTGGATTCAGGTCACTGAATCCGACAATCATTTATTTATTGATCAAATCCTCCACTTTTGTTGCGTGGCCATCCCCCACTTTTAGTCATTGTCAATGATTTCATTCCATCCTCATTTCATGAATTCCCGTTGGCTTTGATGTTTAACCCTGTTTAACCCCATCTACAACACTGCCTTTCTATTGGTTCCATCACCGTTCTCTCATCGGATTGGTTTTGTTGGGAAAAAACTACAGTGAAACACCAAAGATTTCTGGTTGGTGGTTTGAAGCCCTCTGAAAAATATGAAAGTCAGTTGGGATTGTTATTCCCAATATATGGAAAGTCATAAAGGCCATGTTCCAAACCACCAACCAGATTTGGATAGGGAAATTCGGAACACCGGACAAACCATGGAAAACCATGGAAAACCCTGATTTCCACTGTAGATTTTCCCAACATTTCACCAATCCATTGAGAACATCGGGACCCTTCGGGACCCTTCGGCGGCCGAACTCCACCTGCATCACCAGAGCCATTGGCCTCACCCGCCTCGAATCGCCTCAGGAGTTGCCGCAACTGTGGCAATTTCGTTGGCAAAATGGGAGTTGCATGGGAGTTACCCTAGAAATTTATTGGCAAAATATGTCTGCAAATGTGCTATATACCACCAAAATGGCTATTCGATAGAATTTGATGCTTTTGCCAAGTTGGAAAATTACAACTTGTAAACGTACTGGATTTGGAGGTGTCGCATGTTCAATCCCCATTTCATTGGTTTGCTTGTCAAGGAAAGATAAGGACAAAGGGGCAATTATTTAAGGTGTTCATGAATATGTCTTGGACATATTCGGAACACACATGTATACAGTATACACATACGTATATATATATATATGTATTATATATACTGTATATCTATATATATATGTTATCGGGTTGGCTTTCTGGAAAAGAATTGCAGGAAACCTACAGCAGGTCAAATGACAATCAAGTACGCATTACTGGTTTCCTGCAATGCAGAAATACAAGACTACCACGCCTGCACCAAAAACAAATCATGGTTATACATCCAGACTAAACTGTGCACACATCGCTATACATTTACATACATATATATTATATGTGAAGGACTGTAGTATGAACATCAACAAAAAATCAAATATAAGATATATATAAGTGCCAATGTAGAGACAAATTCAATACATCACACATTTTCACACACTCCACTCATTCTATGCATCCGCCGCGTCGCGGAGTCTCTTTCTCCACGGACGAGGAGGCGGCCTTAGCCGCTGGATCCGTGGTTCAACTCAGCTCATTTTCGCGAAGGAAACATATTTTTATATAACGTATGTATATATATATATGTATGTATGTATGTATATATATACACATATATATATATATATACATATATATATATATATTTATCATTATTATGATTATTATCATGATTATTATTATTATCATTATTATTATATATATAACCATCATATATGTAAACTGGTACACGATCCCCAACTTGAGTTTTCCATAGCTTGTCACCATTGTCCATTTCTTCCAACAGCTTTCCATGTTTTGTTCCCCAGTGTTTTCCATGTTTTTTGGTCATGGGATCTGCACCTGTGTTGCAGCCTCCTCTGGTCCTTCCTCCACCTCACCAGGGGAAATCCACCACGGGGAAATGGGAAGATGTGCATGATGCATATGCACCAGTTATTGTGAAATAGGAAACAACATTTGACATAGTGTGAATACATGGGAATCAGTGATCAAATGTATAAACATAAGGAAGATCCACATCATTCTAAAATGTCCGTTGAAGGAATATGGTATGTAAACGCACATGTTCAAGCACAAGTTCCATACTTAGTTGTTGTATCACTATGTGTTTCCTTTTAATTGTACACTTACGTACAACATGGCAAATCATACATCTACAAATATGTCAAAGAGACTTCTATACGGTATGTCAAATATTTCTACAATTTTCCACACATCAATGATCATTTGGTTGGTGGTTTCAACCCAAACTATGGAAATTCATAAAATTCATGTTCCAAACCACCAACCAGTCATTTTTGGAACATGTTTTTTCCATATATTGGGATTGAACATATATTTCCATATATTTTGAAATATATGTTACAAAGTGCTAAGAATGGTAAGCACATATTTTCCCATTTTCCGACACCTGATCCTTGGCGAATTGGATGAAGAGCTGCTCCAGGGTGGTCTCTGAGACCGAATACTCAGAGATACCTCAGACGAGGCGCTACATGGGTGGGAGCGAGCTGATCCCATCCTGGTGAAATTGAAGCTGGTTCATATTGACTGGATTATATGACTATATGAGCCATTGATAATGGCACTTATATATTAAGTCAATTGATTAAATGGATATATGACTGGATAATATCATATTCAGCCCATTGATTGAGAAGAAACAGATGGGCTGAATGAAGTAGGTGTACTTGGATTGCAACAATTCACCAAGCTGAAATAACGTCATTTGGGGATAGTTACCCCAATCCTATATCCATTATTCCAGTGGCGTCACGACATCCAGGGTCGTTTGGAGTCAACTGATCCAGCCTTGCTGGTGAGCATTGCTGGGAGCAATGATTGAAATCCACGGGAACAATTGATGCTTGGGAAGCCGTTGGGAAGGCAGAAATTGAAAAAAAAAAAAGGTGGAGTTGAAATGTTGAAAACTGGGGGATGGGGAAAAGGAGGGCTATTAAACCAAGGATTCTAGTGAAAGGAATGGATCATCCTATTCATATATGGGGTCTTTAACATGCTTTAACCAACCAAAATGGGCAAGTATATAAGCAGCAACAAATTGGCAGAATATATGACTATATAGTGAAGGCCCCAGCATGATAGACGCGCGATGTTTCGCTTCTACTTTTCTACCTTTTGGGCTTGATATAAACCCGGTTATGTTGAAATTTTACCCAGGTACGCAGCGAAGATTTGCGCTCCTGCGAATTCAGACGAGAGCAACAGGACTATGCGGGGAATTATGGGCATGGTCAACATCAACCACAACAATCAGTGATGAATAGCGCAAATTGTCAAAAAGTCAACTCAGTAATTCTGTAAAAGATTGACAATGAGATTCACATGGTCAACATGTTCTTTCCACCTGCCAATTGATGACCAATTCAGCATCAGGTGGGCATGGACATTTCTGACCTGTAAGCACCCACATTTGCCAGTCATCGGACACAGAAACAATGGAGTTATGGAAAAATCCAACATGCCGCCAATTGTATGGTTCCAAAAAGGACAGAATACAATACAGGGTATGAGTCAATGAGCTTTAGTGGAATACCAGCTATGGCACGTCTCAAGAAGATAGAATCGATGGAAAAGGAAATTCCCACTCAAACAGTGCTAAGTCGACATCGTCTAATTCTAGTATACACCCATTCAAAAAAACAGAACAACATATATATATATATATAACAACCATAAAAACCCGATATTCTTCTGGTAAGTCGCACCATTTCGCTGTTGAACGGAAATGGCTTTTCCCAGATCTGACCGCCTCCATGAGCCGGAAAATTGCACTGATGGGCTTCTGTCCCTTCGGCAGGCGATACCTGGCCCGGTGGCCCAAGATGAGGGCCCCCTAAAAAGGCTGCATAGTCCTCAGGTGGATGGACACCAACTACGGATTATCATGGAAATATGATGGAAATATGATGAAAATATGATGGAAATATGATGGAAATATGGATTTCAAGATAGTTCGAGTCTATTTTTGAGGCCTCAGAGCCTCGACATCATTTTGGAACACATGGATTTGGGGTGACACAACTGTCACTACTCATTGTGATCATCTAAGCATATCGTGCTGCTTGGTTGATCCTCTGGAAAGGTGGAAACAGTCTTGGTGGTTTCCGGGATCCATCCATCAAACCCCCAAAACACTCAAACATCAAAGTGTGTGGCTATGATCCATCCACGGAAAAATTCTATACTAATGTTGAGCAGATCCAATCATGGGATATTCCATTGCTTGTTGTGTTTCTTAGATGTGCTTAAGGGGTCTCCCCAAAAAAACATATTCCCGATATATTTTCCAAATAATGGATCTTCCGTTGGAAAAAAAAACATTACAATCACCTTAAACAAATTCATGGGATATTCACCAAGAAACATATTATATATGATTGGGATATTCTAT
>Ga0126342_10014878_pt1 | contig 13690 bp, 12 predicted proteins | sample Cyp1metagenome_FD_92528 | JGI IMG/M metagenome (GOLD analysis project Ga0126342, IMG submission 92528) | Coral microbial communities from Lord Howe Island, Old Settlement Bay, Australia - Cyphastrea 1 metagenome | ecosystem: Host-associated > Invertebrates > Cnidaria > Coral ...
ATCATCATCATCATCATCATCATCATCATCATCCATTTCCCGAGTTTGTTTTCAGCACCTGAGCACCCCGGACGTCATCTTACGCGCCCCACAGGGGCTGGCACCCCTCACATGCTGTCGATTCGAAGTCCAGGCCTTGTGCTAGACCTGAGAGACGCGACTCATCTGTTTATATCTGTGCCCGAAAGAGATCCAGGTACAGAACCGTGTATACATAAAAGATATATAAGTTACTATATATATAATGATATATAATTATAATAATAATGATGATAATAATAATAATATGTATATAATAATAATAATGATAATAATAATCATAATAATAATAGCAATAATAATAATGATATATATAATATAATATAATGTAATATAATATAATATAATATAAAGTAATATAATATAATATATATATAATAATGATATATATATATATATCATATGTAAAAGACAAACACATGAAACCCGACTGATGTCATCTCAAGGTTATCGCACAAATGCGGATAGACTTTCATTATATTATACACCATGGTCAAAAACATGTGGGATTAATATGGGTTAATGGGGTATGGTCATCCAACTCGAATTGAGAATCCTTAAACAAAGGGTATACTGTGCTAAAGCCAATGCCATAAACCTACCGTTTGGGGATGATGCTAACCATCCATCATTGAATCATGGTAGTATGAGAATGGTGTATATGTTTTATGGCTTTTCCATGGTTTAACCAATGGTTTAACCAATGGTTTAACCAATGGTTTACCACATTAGAAATACACCCCGTTTTCTGGATTTCTGACCATCCCCCTTTCAGAAGTGCTACGACACGACTCCCCCGGATCATCCAAGACGCTGCTTCTCGGAACCTCGCAGCGGCTCGGAAAAAAAGACGGGAACGTCGCCAAGATGCGTTGAAGAAGCTATGACCTTGAATTGCTTCACCCAAAACATCCAAAATGATGAAGATGGGTAGCTGGGTAGACTTTGGATCCATTGGTCTGCCACAAAGAAAAATCCTTAAAATCCACTGGACAGCTGCCAACAAGGTCAGTGGCATCCACCAACAGCCCACCCCATTCCAGCCTGCTGGGTGTTGCCTGAAGCTTTGGTACCCCAAAATTGGATGGTCGAAGGAAAATTATCATCAAAATCTGTAGGTCCAAAGGAGTCTGGCAGTCTTCCCACATGGTCCGTATACGTCGATTTTTTTTCCAAGAAACGTGCAACGTGAGGTTTACCATGGTTTACGAAAAGCAAACTGGGCAATCCATGGGCAATCCGACATTTTGAGATGCACCGGGGGGCAACCATCAAACGGAGGGTCTCATTGTGCCATGGCATGCCATGGCCCATGGCTGTATCATGGCCCTTCCAAGGACCATTGGGCTCCGCACAGTGAGGCCTGACCAAAGTTCCCATCGCTCTTCAGGAAATCCAGCACGCTCTGTGGCATGTGGCACGGCTCAGATTTGCTCAGAATTCATCCAAACAGAAGATTCAGAATAGTGTTCGACTTCAATCTCTTCCAAAAGGTGGCATTCGGTGGGATCTTTTGAAAAAAAAACAGAGGTATTGATACAATGAGGAGTCTTTGCCACAAAGCAACTTGTTGGGGAGTCCTGCCTCCCAGCTGGGATCTGTCTGTGGGTTGCTGCCACCGCGGGGTGCACCAGTCTCAGGATCGATGGCTTGTTGAAAGCATGGAGTTTTGGGGGGGTCCCAAGTGTTCATCCGCACCATTCTGATCTGATTTCAATGCTGTTGGAATTCAAGCTTCAGGATGACTGTATAAACCAAGACATTCTCAATGATTCTGTAAGCAAGTCTGAGCCCTTCACCAAACCTGGCAGGGCAAAGGGGTGCGACTCTGGTTGGATAAAACCTAGAAGCCTTTCCAGCCTTTCCACACCCAAGCCTTTCACACCTGCTGCTTTTCCTTTGGGGGTATCTTTGGTCTGGTGTCTTCCATCTTTGTCAAATCTTCAAAGCTACATTTGGAATTATTTAAAACCTACTATGCTCAACTGTGGATTTCCATCCATTCATACTAACCATCATGTACACTTCCCCCAGATCGCACTTAGCAACAAAAACTGGCCGGTGCTGCCCGACATATGCCACCTGAGGTCAAGTGGAGGAATCCATATGGGACCCATGGAATGGTTCACTATATGCTGATCTCCATGTATAATGTATATTGTATATGTATGTACATAAATGTGTGTATATATATATATATGTATATCCATATAGATGCATTATACGCATTGATGATGTATATATATATACACGTTTGTTTTAAAGTGTTTTCAACCATCCAACTCATACTGTACTAAAAAATACTGAAAAGGACCAATGCTGTGGGGTCCCTGCCCGCTACCCAGGTGGCAGCACAGCTGAGTTTCCAAACCCTCCATTTCCAAATCCTGACGGTGCTGATGGGAGGAAAATGGGGATGCCTTTCATAAGAAATCACTCTGGAACAGCCGAAGAACACTTGTGTTGCTTAGTGACTAAAGTGACTTAGTGCTTTCTTCGAAAGCAACGAAAGGTGTCGTTCTTTCTGATTCGAAGTCCATCTCAATGGTCCCACAGTAAGAGACATCATCTTGGACAGTTTGACCGTCCTCCTGATCCACCAGTATCACCAAGCCCTTCAAACTTGCTGGCCTTCCACGGCGAAAAGGCCCAAGCCGGGCCCAAGTTATCTTGTGGTTAAAGAAGCCATTAGTTGTCAAGCCCTTATTGTTTAGGGGAATCAACTTTGGGTTTGAATCCCCATAATCTGCATATCAACTCTCCAAAGGTCTGCACATATCTGGTAGGTTGTGGCTGCCTGAAGAATGTGGCTGGATTGCACCACAAGACCAATGGACAGTTCAGGCACAGTTCAGGTCACAGATTGGTTTCACCAAAATTGCCAAGTTATTTGCCCAACTAAATCATCTTGGGTTTATTGAAGCCCGGTTTACAGAGTGAACCACAGTCGTCTGGTTTCCTGGAAATGGTGAAAAATCAAAAGGAAACTCCAATATGTTGTTTGGAAAAAAAAAAAACAGTTTTCTTTAAGATGTTCCTTACATAAATCATCATCAATCATCATCAATCATCATCAATCATCATCAATCATCATCAATCATCATCAATCCATTGATATTCAACATTGCTGCCATTGGCTTATTGAATGTGTTCCATGGGGCGGATGCCCCAAACTCTCCGCCTCCGAAAGCTCAGTCTTCGCCTCACAGCTAGAACCAGAGATCCAGAGATCCAGATCCCGTCGAGTCTCGGAGTCTCGGGATGGGTCAAGAACGGCTCGGGATGGTGCTACAGTACTACATAAGTTACATAAGTTATTCAACTAAATCAACAAGTGAATTAAGTATAATTAAGTGAATTAAGTGAATAGATGATTTGATATCATTTGGACCTATATGACCTATATCGTCCTCTTTAGTGAATTAATGGAATTCAAATTAAACGTTGACCAACCCATTTGTGATTTGCCTGGTCTTAAAATTTAACCAGTATCTACATCATCTGTCCAGTGCTGAGAGCAAGGCCTGCGATGAGTTGCCTGCAATTTCAACAGTCAAACCGGTTGATCTGGCTGGGTACCCCTCTATATATATATGTATATATAGAGAGAGAGTACATATAATGGTATAATATGGTATATACATATGGTATAGAAATGTATAGTAGCAGTAGTATAGATTCACCTGGATGTCAAGTTGTACAGCTACAAGCACGGCATAGTTTTCACAGCATCCCTCAGCATCGCCGCCTGTTGCTCCAGCGGTGCTGCAATTCGAGACTTCGCAGTACGGTCATTCCATTAATGGCTGGTTGGTTAAGATCGGGATTCCCAGTACATGGATTGGGATCATACCCAAACACACACACATATTTGACATACATATTATATATGTATACACATACATGTTACATATATATATACATATATATATATTATACAGTATGTATATTGGGTAGTAGAATCCCCCAACTAAACATCAAGCAGCAGGGGTTATGAACACTGCGTCGCGCACACACTGATTTTATGAGTTGGTTTGGGATTCCCATCGGAGGCCCAAAAATCAATCAACAGATGCAACAAACATCTAAGCAACAAAAATCCGGGAGTGGATGATGGGAAACCAGTCATAATATGCCATAATATGGTGCCATAAAGTACAGACGCCAAGTTGCCCATGTTCTGAATCTATAAGTTGCAACCCAGGATTCCCAAGATTCCCAGGAATCTTGCCTTGCACAAAAGCCTTGTCAGTACCAGCCTCTCCCTGACCGAAGCAAACCATGAAACAGACATGTCCATGGCAGACCCACACATGTTTGCTGGCAAAGCTATGTATCAAATACTCCAGATAATCTCTTTTACCCTCTGGTAATTTAACATAGCTATTGAAAATGGCCATTTATAGTGAGTTTTCCCATTAAAAATTGTGATTTTCCATAGCTACGTTAAATTACCAGAGGCTAATTTCAGAGAGACATCTGAATCTTTCAACTCGGCCCAGCTTCTGAGCAGTTTTCAGTTGGTCACGCGCCGCCCGACCTCCATATGATGAAATACCTCGATGTAGCGATTCTTCATGTACTGACCATTCAGAACCTCCGCAGGCTACGAAGAATTGGCATCTGGCAGTGTAGAGACTTGCCAGGCTGGAAAAGATCTGGCCATCTCCTGATACCATCTGATATCCTATCCAAAATTCTGCCCGAAGGATCCAGCATCCCATTTGAAAATCAGAATCCCCCCAGCCTCAAGGACATAATCTGCATCTTCTTTGCTGTTCAGGGCAACCACAGCCACACCCATGGGCTTCCCATTGTTCTGCACCAGAAATGTGACTCGAAGGCAAAAGATCAGCCGGAACAGGGGATTATTGCAAGTCCCCAAACTAAGAGTATCTCCAGTCTTTCAACTGGACGCAACTGGGTATGAATCAAATCTAAAAAGTGGAGAGTTCGCATGGAGAACAACTGGAAGTGATTCGATGCGAATTTCTGGGCTACCAATCTTCCGATCCTGCCCATGTCCAAGCTGAAATGTTGGGCATTTTGGGAGAGTTACCCCAATCCTAACCGGGTCAACCACCACTTTGCATGGCATCAGCAGCGGGCACCGGATGGGCGAAAAAAGCGGCGCAGCGGCTCTCCTTGTTGTAGACTCTCACCGCTTGCCGCGATTCGACGATTTGATCTACCACTTCGTGCTTGGCCATCCAGGCCAAAATGTCCTGGCTGGGCCATGGCCAGGACTCAGTCGTCACTTTTTGGGGGGGACCAAATTAAATGGACTGTGAAAGACTATGATATACTATGATATATCTGTATGTTTAGGTTAGGACATTTGGGTACAACTATAATTATCTAAAGTCTCTATCAGAGAGGGTGATCATATTTTGACCCCTATCCCAACGGTTAGAAACCGGCGTGTAACCTACTACAACTGGGTTGTTTGGGGTGGTTGACACCTGAGAACAAAGATTGGCACAAAACCCAATACACCTTTAGAAGCTAACATGAGTTGGACATGAGTTGGTATTCCCGATTTATGCCATGGGTTGGTGAAATCAACATTCACAAGAGCTACCCTTTGGTAAACTAACATAGCTATTGAAAATGGCCATAGAAATAGTGGATTTTCCGATGAAAAATGGTGATTTTCCATAGTTATGTTATTTTACCAGTGGCTATTAGCCCAATAGACATCTGCAAAGTCTCGGCGATCCTGCTCACTGGCTTCATAGGGCAGGCCGCGCAAGCGGATCTGAGCTGGCTGAACTGGCTCTGTCAACAGAATATATAGTAGAATACAATATAATATAATATAATATGTATAATATAATATATATCATATACAAAATAATATTAATTATATATATAATATATATCATATTATATTGTATTATATTATATTATATTATAAATTATAAATATATATATATATATGTTGGTGGTTAAAAAAAGAAACCCAACCCATCATATCGATCATCATAAACCAAACAAACATTGATTGTTGCTGATTCATCCAGGGACCTGCCGTTGTGGATGATATCTCTTGGATTTTAGAGGTACCCTCTGGCAAACATACAAAAAGCTATTGAAAATTGCCATTTATAGTTGATTTACCTATTAAAAATTGTGATTTTCCATAGTCATGTAAACGTTTACCAGAGGGTACCCTATTTCTGGAAAATGATGGTCTTTTTTTTGGGTTATCATTGAAACATGGATCCATCAAACCGCCCAAGGCTATGGCATCAAATGGGCCAAATCCATCAATGGGGCAGTGGATCTACTGCCGTTCCTTCCCTTCGCAAGGCTTTGACTGAAATTCCAATGTGACTTAAGTGCCGAACCACTTAAAAATCAGAAACAAAACATGGAGCAAAATTCAATCGCTGGCCCATGTTCAAGATGTCATGAAATACGGATTATCCATTCATCCATTCATATACCCTCTGGTAATTTCACATAGCTATTGAAAATGGCCATAGAAATAGTGAGTTTTCCCATGAAAAATGGTGATTTTCCATAGTTATGTAAACGTTTACCAGAGGGTAATCCCATCAATAAAAGTTGGTTCCCAGCATCAACAGCCATTGACTCCCCGTCGGCTCAATCGTTGCTTTCCCCAGCAGCTTCCCATGGGAATTCCCTGGGCTCCCCCAGCATACGAAGGAGTTTTGGCAGCCTGAAGGGGGCCCGAAAACCAGCAGTTGATGGTGGAGTTTGATTGGGAAAACCTGTAACTTTGCGGGGAGGAACTCATATTTTGATGTCGAAGTTCTTGATCTGATGATATTTCACTCTGCTGTTTCAGTCTGCAAACACTACTTGTTCTTCGTGGCATTCTGGCAAGCCCTAGCTTCACTCGGTCTCAGAGCAAAGGTCCAACATGTTCTGTCCTGCATCCAAATATATCAATGCATCCAAACATGGAAGATATACCCAAATTCATGGCAAGTTGAAGGCTCAAAATCATGGTGACCTAGCTGTTTTAAGGGTGTTCCCCTAAATTTCAGGCCTACATCCCACCACTAGGCCCCAGGCCTTAGGCTCCGATGGGATCTGCAAGCGTCAATGGGATGAAAAAGGGTCCAGGGCAACCGCAAATCCATTGAGGAACAAGGAGATGAATATGTCTCAGATATTATGTCTATATCTTTACATACATACATACATATATATATATATATATCATATATCATATATAGAGATATTATAATATAAATAATATATAATAAATCATATCTTATACGTAGAATATATCACATATATATATATATGTGCCCGGTTCCCGGTTTGGTAGCCCCCCTCCCTCCCCCCCAATGCTATGGTACCCCCCCTTCCCACCAAAAATCTCACATACCTAGATATCTCATACTAATGATACATATATACATGTATGTGTGTCTAAATATAGTTGAATAATATCAAATATGTATATGCGTGTGTATGTATACTGTACTACCTACATATTCCATTTATTTGCTACCTATAATACTATGCATCCTCTACCTATTTACTACCTTTTCGCTCTCTAAATGCTACCTATATAATATAGTTACAAATACACAGGCACTACTTATATACTACATACATACATACTACCATATAGCACCCATACTACTTATTTGGATGCACCAGCTATTATATATTCCCTATACAATATCTGCATCCTCCCACCCCAACCGAGGGAGAGGGGGGATACCATGACCATGGGTAGCGGGGGAGGGGGAGCAAGGACCTGGAACATATATAAGTACTAATATATGTGTAGGTGTAATTCATATTACAACATATACTATGTAGTAGATATACTCCATTATGTATATACCTATATACATGTTTAAATATCATAATACATGTACATATACAAATAACAAATATACATATTCTGAATAGTGCTTCAAAAAACACCAATGGCACCCATCCAGACCCCACCGGAATTTCTTTGTTCAGCAACTTCTGGATGAAGTCAGTCTGAGGCGCTTCTTGCTGCACTGCCGCGGACTCCGTCCTCAGCGTGGCAACAGAAATTCGCAGGTGATCTACTGCAACTGCAGATACTGCGTTAAGAACGGATTTCCCAGTTGGATTGTGACAATCCCCCATATATAATATACGATATATAATATACAATATTTAATATATGATATATAATATATAATATATAATATATAATATTTAGAGTATATATTATTTAATATTTAAGATATAGTATGTAAAATAAAATATATAATAAATATATACTATATAATATATAATATATAATATATACTATATAATATATACTATATAATATAGTTTATATAATACAATATATATAATACACAATATATAATATATAAACAACAATATTTCACATTTAATATTTCCTTTTCAATATATAAAATATAATATTGTATATAAAATAAAATATATAGTACAAAATATATAATATATAACATAAAATATTTAACATTTAATCTCATATTTAATATATTAATATGTTTAATATAATATATAATATATAGTACAAAATATGTAATATATACTATATAATATACATAATATATATATATACGATATAATATATATATATTAACATATAATGTACATAACATATATATATATAGATAGGATAGTATAACCCCATGTAATCATCTACCAACAGCGGTAAAATGAGCACTGCGAACTATTTTTCACCATTGCTGCAGATTACTGCACAATGTGTACCCTCTGGTAATTTAACATAGCTATTGAAAATGACCATTTATAGTGGATTTACCCATTAAAAATTGTGATTTTCCATAGCTATGTTAGTTTACCAGAGGGTACATACATCTATAATTACATGCTGGAAATGAATATATAGATAGCTGGCTAAATGTCTTAATATTCTTAATGTCTTGACCCATCCACTCATCGAAAAAAACAAGTCGCTGGGTAGGAGGTTCTTGCATCCAGGGCTGCTGCCAGCCTGACAAACTAGCAAAATATGGCGTATTTGTGGATGATTACCCTCAATGGAAAGTGTTCAAGGGGGAAAAATCTACAGGAAACAGCATCATATGGTTTTTTCATGTTTTTCCCATCAAATATAGGGTGGGGACCTTTTTCGATTTTCTATTGGGCCAGTTCTGGGGCACAGGTTCGGGGTTGTCTGGATTTGTGGAAGATAACCTATGCTATCAATATGTGATAATCCCCTACCTGTAATGAATCCAAACAACAACCCAACAATACCCCAAACCAGAAAATCCTATTGATATGGTAAAACCCAAAACCATAAACATCCATTACTAATCCATACCCCCATGTACGCAGCTTACCATTTGACATTGGAGCCTCCATTCATGGCCATGAATGTGCCCAGCATCATCTGCAAGCCTCCAAGTTTCGTCGAGTTTGTCGAGGCATCGAAGGGGGGTCATCCAAGCGAATCGGGGGTCATCCACATCCGGTTTCAACTCGAGAAATCGCTTTGGAAACGGTTGGTTAAAAAAAATGGAGGTTTCCACCATCGACCAATGGTTGTTTTTTTGTTGGAGTTGAAACTAGTTGAAACTCCACATGAAACAAATCGCCAGTTTTCCACCGGTCCGTCCCAGGCTGCCGCACTTGCAGCTCCATCTGATGGAAGGCCTCCTGTACCAACTCTGCAGGAAATGACTGTTCAATAAAAAGGGTGTACAATTCATGGTGAGTTTTTCCTTCCAATATATCCAATATAGCCATTTGGATCAAGTAAAGTGCCCCGGCATCAATTTTAAACTATATAAGATTTACATATTGACAAGTAAACCACTTTAATAGATCCATGGCATTGATGTGGCTCCAGAAGTGTTGCCACAGGAGAATTATGAAGGTTCCTTTGTTCATCCAACACAGCGGAAACGCCGTCAAAGTCCCACCTTGCATCTGTATTGTTGCGTCCTTCTTCCACATTGTTCTGGTTCAGCAAATATTCAACGGACCGACGGAAAGGTTCTTCTTGTTTGGTTTTCAACCAATCAGTTTTTGAGTTCTATATCATACAACAAAAATGGGATGGTTGAACACAACAAAAAATATACATATACTCACAAAACCTATGTCTCGCTGTCGCCCTCAAATCCGGAAAAAAAAAAACGTTTGAAGCGACGGCGATGCACAGGTTGTGCTGGTACGTATCTTACATGTGTTCATGTTTCTTGCCATCGATCTTTCTTCCATCGTTTAACGATAACGGATGGCAACGGTGTTGCTTGTGCAGCTCAAAGGTGTCCAGGAAGTGGCACGAAGCGGTATGGCCAGATCATGCCACGCGTCGCTTTGAGATTGCTTGGGAGACCCATAAATATGGATCTGGAGCTTCGTGTAATTCATCGAACGAAATGGGCCATGGCTTCCATGGCAAAATACCAAAAAAAAAAACTTAAATTACCAGATTGTATTTCATCGATATTCCATTCATATACCACTAATATTCATTGTTAGTCCAGCAATGTCATAAATCACTTTATACCATCCATTTATGGTAGGATTGGGGATGGTGTACTATTGAGTACTATTGCCTTACTAACATGTCCCATTTACTAGCATGGTTTTACTACATTTACATCCATTTATGTAAGCCATTTACTAACATGTCTCTATTAAACTCCATTTTCTCAACCATTTATATACTAACATGTCCATGGTTCCGAAGGCCCAACATGCCCCTGGTGGGCTCAATCCTCAGTTGTTTATACATTTTACATCCATTTCCCAGCCATGGCTATTCGTTTACCAGCCATTTATGGTCCCCATTCCACCATGGCCTGGCAGGCTGCCAGATCGCAAGGCCTCCCGGCCAGTGGCGGATATACATATTGTAATACAGAATATATATATACTGTATCTATATATATAGTACATAAATATGAATCTAATAGTAATAGGTAATATAACGCAACAGAGTATATATATATATATATATATACATATCAATGAGATGTTGGGCTACTCTGTTATTCACAAAAAAAGAACACACACACACAATTCATGCTCCCTGAGGCATTTTTCGAGCCTGGGGGACCCTCTTAATGGGAATGATCGCCCCATGGCTTGATTTTAAAAAAAACATAACTGTCTGATTCACATTGACTAATCAAGAGATTATACTTCCCAAAAAGCGGCAACGCCATCTAAGTTTCATCACAAAATCGCATCCCTCGGGGTCGACTTGCCCCTAAACAAACCACTGATTTGAACATCGCATTCAAATCCCTAGGTACCTAAATGCAAAAAAAACATCATCATCATCATCATCATCCAACATTAAGCAACCTTAACCAGCATTAACCAAAACCATCATATAACCATGACACCAGCATACTGGAAAAGCTTGAGCCCTTGGCCATTTTCCCACCTGCGCCGCTGCGGCCGCGTCTCCAGTGAGAGGCGGCATCCTTCCACAAACCCTCTGAGTGCGAAGTCACATCAAGGTAGAAATAACACAAAACATACATATTCTGTAAGTATATGTGCAAGTCTACAAATGTATGTAGAACTATTGTATTTATATAATTAGTTATATATATATATGTATATACATAGTATATACATGAGACATATTGAAATATATAATCTGAAAATATGCCTTGCAGATAACTGAGCGACAGCTGCGACAGCTTTTTAACTGAGCTTCAGACATCAAGGGTGGCCTGGCGCAACCGGACGTTGACCGATTGGTGAGTTAAGTGATGAATTTGTGAGTAATATATATATATATATCATATATTATATATATATATGATATATATATATATATATATTATGTTATTTAATCATATTTAATCATTCAAATCATCTGCTGGTGATTTTTCAGTGGTTTTACCAATTTAGTGATGATTTAATGTTTAGTGGTGTTCACGGTCAACAATACCCATACGCAATAAGCTAGTTATATACATATTACCCTCTGGTAAACGTGTACATAACTATGGAAAATCACCATTTTCAATGGGTAAATCCACTATAAATGGTCATTTTCAATAGCTATGTTAAATTACCAGAGGGTAATGATGGAATATAGCCCAGCAACGGCGCATGACCCCGGCGATATGCCAAAACTGGGATGCATCCCCCAGTGTGTCCCAAAGAAAGTTATGACCTGCCCTGCAAAAACATGGAAACTCGTTTTTTTACATATCCATGGATTGATTTAAGGGAAAATTGAACCAGGAAACCCCCCATCAATGAGAAAATCCATGGTTTCCGGATGTTTCCGGTTTCGATGTTCCAAAATAAACCAAGCTATTTGTCAACGGTGGGACATGTGTCCAGGACACAAACTGCGATTGCCCACCAGAAGGGAGCTGGCATGGTAGCTGGGGGCATACCCCATGCAGACCAGCTTTGAGGTGGCAACCTCAGTGTTGTTGGTATCACATCAACCATTGGTTGGTTAAGGGAATCACTGCTGAGTGACACCTCGTCACGATCACAATCATCACAAATCGGCACATCTTAACAGATTAGATGATGCTTAGAAAAATACAAGATATGAGAGATTTATGAATATGGATTAATATGGGGTATTTACCACCCCCTGAGCCTTACTGGGTTTACTCTTACGAATCAGTCCACTCCGGGGGTCATTACCATAGACCCTCAAATGTTGAACTAGTGGAGTGGTCAAGTTCTTGACACATCAATGTAGGTTGTAGAAGAACTCCCCAAAATCTCGTTGGTTCGCTGATTCTTGGGAAATTGCAGTGGATACACCCCCGACTAATACCTCAAGCGAAAAGCTAGTACCCATTGAACACTTCAATCGTAATTTCCAGTTGGCTGTCTATCCCTCAGTATTGCACCCACAAACGTGGCACGTCTATCCCTGAGATCCAGTCCCAGAGGTCGCTGGGAGAGCGGGAGCAGATGTCGATTCAGCAGATGCTCCTGCACGTCGCCCAAGATGTTTTAAACATGTACATGTAGCAGTCCAAATCTCATCTATGTATATGTATATACATATCTATATCTATACATGCGTGACAAGTATGTGTATATGTGTATTTGCGGAGTGTGGCGTAATGGACGTCATCTCACACCGTGCATACATATATTGTTACATCATGTTAGTATGTGTTTTGTGTGTGTGTCTGTGTTTAACATCTATCAATTACATCATACATATAAATAAATACATACAAAGCTCTACGTTACAAAACCATATCCATTCCATATACATACCATATACATACCATATATTGCCATATATATATACATTATATATATGTGTGTTTTACATATATATATGTTATATATATATGTTATATATATATATATGTTATATATTTATATATGTTATATATATATGTTATATATATGTGTGTTATATATATATGTTATATATATGTTATATATATGATATATATATATATATACGTATGTTATATATATGTATGTTACATACACATAAATATATATATATATGCAATATATATATATATATATGTGATATATATATACATATAAATATATACATATTCTATATGTATATATTCTATATTTATATATGTGTTATATATATTATACATATAACATATATATATACATATAGAATATATGTATATATATATTATGTTATCTATATATATATATTTTTTTTTTATAAAAAAAAAAAATATTTATATATGATATATATATA
>Ga0126342_10014879_pt1 | contig 13690 bp, 9 predicted proteins | sample Cyp1metagenome_FD_92528 | JGI IMG/M metagenome (GOLD analysis project Ga0126342, IMG submission 92528) | Coral microbial communities from Lord Howe Island, Old Settlement Bay, Australia - Cyphastrea 1 metagenome | ecosystem: Host-associated > Invertebrates > Cnidaria > Coral ...
AAAAATCTTGTGGTGTGGGCAGCTGTGCTCTGCACGAAATCGACGTAAGATCTTTACTGAAACATCGTGCGCACTGATGGTATCAGGGGCCACAATTCACCACAGCATGCTGTGTCAGCTACGGCTACATTCTTCTAGTTGCTATTCTGCTAATGTTTTTAACATTTTTTAACTCTATCCCATCTTCCTATTCGCTGTTTATTCCTGGGTTCTTGTTTAGTTTGCTTCGCTGCAGCGGGAGCGAGGACGAAGCGTGGACGGACAGAACACCGTGCGACATGAAAACTAAACGAAGGAGGGAGTTGACCAAAAGAGCCTCAAAACGAAGATATGAAGATGACAGATGGTGAATGATCATGAAAAATGAGACATGATGAAAAGTGGGTAAAGACTTCTCCTTGGAAGCCCAAGGCGCTCTAAAAAAGTATCACCCAACGAAAGTCGATGGTCTTTAGTTTTTTTGCCCAAAAGTCGGTTTTCGCTGTTCTCGTGCACACCCTACAGATCCATTGCTGGGTGTTGCGCGCCATTCTTCCCCAGTTGCGCTGTGCTTTTGGGCCACTATAGTCGGCTCCCCGTTGATTTTTGTCAAAACTGAAAATTGAAAAAGATGTGAAAAAAGGTGAAAAAGCGCCGTATTTTTCCGTATGCGGCGCGTATCCGCGTTCACGCACCGCAAACAGTTGGACTTTTGGAATGTTGGCTGATGTTGGTAGACAGTTTTTAAATGTTCACCACCATGTGGGTTGATCACCAAAGCCATCGCTTTTGTTTCAGGCGACGATTTTTGGCCCCAAAAGCCGAAGGTCGATAGTTTTTGCAAAGGCGACAGAAATTAGATCAACTTTGGGGTTCCAGGTCTGTACAAAAGCTTCTAGGCGTAAAAGCTACTGTGTGTAAAGCGTCTGTGCGTACAAGTTTTTCGTGTAAAAGTTTCTCTGTGTAAATGTTTTTTTTGTGAAAAACTTATGTGTGTAAAAGTTTCTGTGTGTAAAAGTTTCTTTGCGTCAAAAGCTTCTGTATGTAAAAGCTTCTGTGGGTAAAAACATCTCTGTGTAAAGGTTTTTTGTGTAAAAGCTTCTGTGTGTAAAAGCTCCTGTGTAAAACCCTCGCGGCAATTGTAACTAAACGAGAACCCAAGCATCGGAGATGCTTTTGGGAGAAAATCGAGAGACGGCCACTGATAGTTGCTCTCTCATTCTGGCTCCAGCTGCTGGCAGTGACGATCCGTAGAATCTGCAGTGATCTTTTTCCGCGCGGACGGCATCGGCTGTTCAGAATGGCTGTTCTAAAATTTCACTCCGGATTCAAAGGGAGTGAATGGAACTGGCACTATGCTGCGACTCACAGCGTTGCTTGAAGCAGGCTAGTGCTGTTTGAACTTCCGATGCTCAAAAGCCGCATACACCAAGAGCACTTGCAATGTAGCGGTAGTTTCCTGTGAATAAAATTGCATGAAACTGTCCTCCTTACTGTTTCCCTCGACGTATTCTCCAGATGCCTGTTGAACCAGCAGGGCATACAATGAGATTGCCTTGACAAGGCTGATTGGCTTCCATGGGTCCACCAAAGCCGCCCCGACATCAATTCCTTGTGCTTCCAATTCCTGGAAAAATCCACCGAAACCATGCTCGATCATGCGGTCAGCAACCATCATTGCCTCGGCTTTCTTCGCCTCCATTGAGACCATATTCTCGATGCGGTAGATCCGAGGAGCAGCCGAGCAAGTGCTTTGCGCTGGCTTTCTGAATCTGGCTTCTGGCAGGGAAAAGGATTCGCTGCTTCTGTATCTGGTTCTTAATTGCTCTCTCAAGCGCGGTTTTTTGGTTTCCAGGCAAATAACCAAAAGACGAGCCGGGAGGCATGCGGACCATCCATGAGTCCCCTGGGGCGGAGTAATACAGCGTGAGTCCACTCCACCAAGCCACATGGAGGCTAAGACTGTTGGGGTCATCAAAGTCCTCATGTGAGTTAATGGTGTCAGCCAGCTTGTTGTGCGTGAAGTCCTTCAAGTCAGGAGCAGCCAGAGAAAACTCCACTAGCATCTCTGCCTTGCGGTCTCCGACTTGAGCCTTGAGAGCCTCTATGCGGGAGAGAAGCAGCTCAAGGTCAGGAAAAGGGACTTTCATGACTTCCGATCCGATGAGACGGGCTGTACAAATGCCCAACCAAATGATGGCGCGAAGGCAGGTCATGTTGCTGTTTCTGCCACTTGACAATCACTAAAATTGAAAGTAGACACGAACCGCACAGAGGCTGTCGCTCGAACCATGTGGGCACGAGTCATCGAATGCTTCAACTATGCTTCTTTCGCAAAGGAAAAAACAAAAAGGATCAAGACAAATGAGTGGAGGCACAAATACCAATAATACATCTGCACAATCTGCCAAAATAAATCTGCCAAACATCAGCAGAGCCAGAGCGATCTGATACAGGTGCCCTGATGCAAAATTTTCCATTACCATATCAAGTATCAAATCAAAGGAGGGTGACTGACAATAAAAATTAACAAATCACTGGTACAAGATATTAATAAAATTCACCATACAAGCATCATTGGTCCATAACAGGTATCTAACCTGATTGACGAACCATTGATTCCAACTTGGTCTATGCCTGGACCACCCACGATAGGTCCAGGACACGGAAGGTGAACGGCTCGTGTACCGAATCTTTCAGCCTTGGGCCCGCAAGACTATCAAGCAATCCGCCCCGCCCCAAAAAAAATCCAGGGTTGAGAAAGCTCAGCATCAAACATGTCCATCCATTTGTGGTCTCGAAGTATATTCTCCCAGACATTCCCAGATCAGGTCGCGCCATCTCCCAATTTGTTTTCAAGTGACACCGAAAAAATGCACACCTCGAATCTGCACCGGTCGTTCCACCGCAGGGCTGTGTTGGGTCCTGTGTCAGCCCAACATGCCCAACCAAGGTCTGTTGTGCTCCACCAGCAGTTTCATGTGGAGAGCATGTAACTGCAACAGAGATGGGATGATGTGGGCATATCAAAGAAAGCCAGGATGAAGTATTCCACATGTTCAATCAAACGACCTCCCAAAGACATCCAAAGACCCAAGCCGTATTCCTCCAAGGTTCACCCAAACACCCCCAAGACCCACGAAATCCCCTCAGGCGCCACGCCTGCTTCTGAGATGTCTGGGCACTTCACGATGTGCAAACCGAAGGTACTCTGAAGGCGAGCTATCTGTACCTTTACCTGCCAGACCGTAGGTGGTCATGGTATGTCATGGTGATCCCAATGATCCCCCCAAAAAAAATCGGCCAATGATTTGAAGACTCTGACGCCGGAATGAAACTGCCAGAACTTCAAGTGTATGATATTGTCAGTATGATTGATCAACTGTACAATGAATACAATGGACATAATATCATCCCCATCTCTGCTGTGCTCTTCCCGTGAGGGACAAATATCTCCCGTCGAATGCTGGCCAATTTTTCGTGATCCCCCAGCCTCTACAGCTGCCTCTTCCAAGACCAGATCAAACTCCACCGGAAGAGCGAACATGGTGAACAGCAACCAGGACTTTCCAACTTCACATTGCCTCAGCTAAGACCCTTGCTGGAATCTGCAGCTAAGCTGGAAAATCTAGTGAAAGCGTTTCTGAAAACATCAGGGCGATTAGGAGATGATGAGGGATCTGTCAGGGCTTTGGCTCAGTCATTTGATTGTGGATGTATTTGCGAATCTTGTGAGTCCCGACCAACACCGCGCATCAAAGTCTGAGGGTTTCCGGGAAAGAACGGCCAATTAAGGTGGTTTCTTAAACTGGGATCCCCAAGGAGCCATGGTTGTTTAAATACTGAGTCATGGTCTAATTTGGGTGATTTTGGGGTACCCCCAATTTTAGGAAACCCTTAATTAATGTGATGATCGTTTTGTTGTCAAAAATTATCACTGACGATTGTTTTTTGAAGATCATGCCATGTGACCAGGGGTTTGCCCACCGGGACTGTTTACGTGACAGAGCCGCCTTTCGTAGCGAAGGTATGCATTGACCCGTTCCAGCAAGACCTTTCGCACAGTGTCGATGGTGGCTTCAACCTAAGGCTTTGAGCATGTTCTCTCTCCTGTTGAGGTGAAAGATCTCCGCTTCCCAGTGGTGTGGTTGTGGCAATCTAAAATTCGACCAAACCTTTCAGTGTCAAACCATGTCAAATCAGCCAAGCTCTATGAACTCTTCACCCTGCAGTGATCCCACTTTGGCCAGCCTTTCAAATGGCCCAACCCCCCAAACTGCCGCAAGATGCTGGTTTCGCCAGGAGGCCGGGATCACAGCAGCCATGGTGCATACCCCCGAAACCAACAACTCCACCTCCACATGGTCGCTGTCGATGCATTCCACCTTCAACCTACGCCGCTTCACCTCGGGTGGCAAGTCGCCCAGGGGCATCGAGGGGCGCGTGCCCTGCCTCCTGCGGCTGGAGCGGGAAAAACACCCGGCAAGGTGGAAGCAAAACACCAAAAAATGCACTTCAACAGGCAGGTTTCAAAATTTTAGAGCTGCCAAAATGATCAGTTTGGGGCAAAGTTCCAGAAGATCAGTTCCCGGAAAATGGGATGACTTGAACGACTGGTCTTTTTTGTCCCACGCATTTTTTGTGGCTCATCCTCCCTCCAAGTCCACCATAACCAGGCCTGTAGCTCTCCTCCAGTGCTTCCAGTTCCACCAGTTGACGTTGAAATCCCACGTTTTCCAAAATCCACGGCCGAACCTTCGCCTCGGTGATGACCCTGGCTCTGATGCCGGGATGACGATGATTTTTTTGGGTGGGATCTTACATGTGCGGATTCCTCAAAAAATGCGAGGTTCAAGAAAACTGGTAGGATGGATTGTTTTTGTAACCCCAGAAATCAATGTTTGTCTCATCCTTTCGGTCGAGAATCCAGCGCGTTCCCTCATCCACCCCAGTAGATATTGTAGGTTTTCAACTTTGAGCCAACTAAAAAAACACAACACATGACATATCATAACATATCTATTTTTCATAGGTCGACCCATCCAAAACCAAATCCGCCCCAGGACCCCTCTCGGGTGTCCAAGAAACCGCAAGTGTCAGCACCTCCTGCAGGGCTTTTCCCTGCAGAATCTGCACCGCGATGGCCAGGGTGGCCGAGCGATTTTGCCCGGCCACGCAGAAGAAGAAGACCTTTCCGCCTCGCATCTGGGGTCGGAACATCGCAGCTGGATTGGTTCAAGGGAACATCTTAACCAATCTTAACCAGAAACCATGGTTTTCTCAGGTTTTCTCCATCAAATATCTTGGGAAAACCAATCCACCCCTCCATCTTTTTTTTTGTGGTCAATCATCATGTCCCAAAAAAATAAGTTGCCATAAATTACTAGCATTTAGTAAGTCTTTAAGTCTTAAATAGCTCACCCTTTTTTGGGCGAAAGAAACCCAGATGGACATGATCAATGATCAAAACTGGGAGATGGGGATGTTTTAACACCGGGAATGACCCAAATCAGTGGTTTGTCTAGGCTTCAAATATGATCCAGAAGCAAATGGGCAGTTTGCCAACAATTCTATGAAGCTGAAAATCTTGAATTTGAGGATGTGACCAATCAAGAGTAGGAAGAAATGGAAGAAAGAGAGCTTGGATCAGTATTAGAACTATTGGAACATGTTTGCAATGGATTGCAATGGCACCTTGAAGAGAAGTCAATTGATGTCAATTGGCGTCCTATGATGTGGCCGTGATTGCCATGTTGGGGGTCAAACAAGTGTACATGTTCAAGTCTGGAACTGTGAAGTTTGAAGTATCACCAACCACCAATCACTTATCACTAATCCCTTCCCCTATAGTAGAGGATTTACACATAGAGACCCAGCCATAGGGGGATAGGATTAGATCCACCCAAGTCACGGTTTCTCCCTTCAGCATCCACCTGTTTGGCGGATGCGATCGTAGAAAGTCTTGGCGGTCTCCAGATGTTCTGAGCGAACGCCACTCCGATCGTGCAGAATGGGGTAGCCGTAGTTGTCCTTCCAAAGGATGTCGAAGGATGTCCAAGGGATTCGGAGTTTTGATCACAGCGTCGCTCGTTTCAACCCGTTTCAACCCGTTTCAATCCGTTTCAACCCGTTTCAAGCCGTTTCAACCCTTCAAACATGTTGCAAGCGAGCATACCAGAGCCAGACAAGTGCGGTGCAGCTGGAAAGCCCAGCAGCAGCCCCGGATCCTGGCTGACATTCGTGAAGCCATAGGTGATACCTTCAGGGCCAATGGAGGAATATCATGGAAGGTCTGTCTCTTTCCTGCCGAACAACGGCAAAAATGTCATCAGAGTGGGCCAAAACACCTCCGATTTTAAAGAGCACACCATGTTTTAAAGGGCCATTCCTGTGACAAAAACGGTGCTCCAATTTTGCTGCTCTATGCTACTCATATTTCGGTGTTCCAAAGCGAATTTAACTGGGATGGCCACTCCCAAACCTTTGAAACGATGGTTCGCTTCGATCACCTTGAAAAAAGTCATGTTGGCGTCAAAAAAAACTTAGTGTTTAAGCATGATGAAACCATGATTCAACCGTGGGTTTTTAACAGTTCAACCCATGGCCCATGACACCATCAATACCATCAACAGACCACCGAAATCACATCGCAGCCACTGCACCATTTTCTGTGTACACGTCCAGGTTCAACGAACTGATGCCAGTGGGAGCGCAGTTTAAGGCGCCTGTCACCTCGGTCTCTCGGTCTCTCGGTCTGCCGAGTTCAACGGGATAAGAAGGGGCGGCCTACACCTGATTTGACCATCAACAATTGGGGGTTAATATGGTTAACTATGGTTAACTATGGTTAACTATGGTTAATTGATGTTAATTGATGTTAATTGATTTTCTATCACCAACCATTTGAGGATTGAACCACTGCAGAATGAATATCTGCAAGGATTTCAGCAAAAACTCGTTCTATATGGGGATATCATGGGATATCGAACCATTTGCTTTGAGCCAAAACATGCCTGGGATGTACCATGATGTACCATGATGTACCGGTTTTCCCCAAGAAAAAAATCGGGAGATAAACCACTGGTGGATAAACAATATCGTACAACTTGGACTGGTTCGTGAGATCTTGGCACCTGCATCCCTGCTAGCAAGCTGCAAGTGGTAAACACTTTGGTGAGTTCAGGGGAAACTTAGGCACCCACATCCCCACATGCTGAGCCAGGCAACTCCTAAGCTCACCAAAGTTTCGACGTCCTTGGCATGCTTCTTGTTGCCCACAAATAGGCCTTCACCCACCTCTCAGCTTGGCAGGTTTCATCATTTCTCAAAATGCCAAAAAGTTGAGGAATGTGGGGGTGGGGGTTATGGAGACTCCAAAGAATCTGGAGTCTTTTTTCGATGTTTTTTTCCACCCGGGACACCAAGTTTTTCTCCCTCCCCACCTGTGAAGGGCAGGTGTCGCAGGCATCTGCGGGGATGGGTTGGGCCACCAATTGGCGGAGCATCTGCAACTTCCTTTCCATGTAGGCCTTGAGATCTTGGGAGGGCTCGAAAGTTAACACCATCTACAGTTAGGATAAATCTATAGTTGAACTAGTTACTAGTTGGGTTTAAAAAACCTTGGCAATGGAAAACCGGCCTCTGAGAATAATTGATCTTCCCCTCCAAAAAATCGGTTCAAACATGATTCCCATTTGCAATGTGCGTTTGCAATTTTCTGGATACATGTAAAATGCATATTGGTCATCGGTGGTATTCAAGCATGGGATAGGCTGTTCATTTTGAGGCCTGCTGCCCAAAAACTTTTTAAACCAACCAAAATCAGAAAATGCGAACTGGAAGGAGGCACTCAGATTCAGTTCAGAAACAACTAGGCATTTTCCAGCTGAAGGATTGACTATTCTGACTGTTCAACTATTTATACCTCTTGTTCATCAGCCAGTTACAAACTCTGAGCACCATCCAGTTCCAGATTTTTTATCAAATAGCAACCATCTGCAGCAAAATCAAACATCCCAAGGGCAAGTTGGCATCCCCCAGTGCCTGGCTGATCTGTAGCTCCTCATTGCCACAGCCATTGGGCGGGTCTGCCGGCTCCGCCATAGACGCCCAAGGTAAGAGTCGGTCCCAGGCATTTATGTGGGCTGGGGATGGTATTTGATGGTATCCACCTGTTTTCAGACATACCCCAGTGTTTTTTGCTCAGAAATGCTGGAGATGGGCCTCAACGGCCGAGAACAACTGCACGTTGAGCATCGTCTGTTGTGGGGGACTGCGAAAGCATCATGCAGTTCGGTTCAGGATGGCACCCACTTGCAGGATGTTAGTGGAACCTTCATGACCTCTTGTCCATCCTTTATTCGCATTTCTTGGTTTTCTTGATGTGCGCAAGAAAGTGTTTTGACCAAAGTGACACTTCCTTGAACTGTTGTATCTACCTTGACTGTCGCCACAGCTGCTTTTTCTAAGTTTGAACTTCAGCGGCTACATCTTCTTCCACTCAGAGCATACCCATGTCTAGCAGACGGGTCTCACCGAAAAGACTTGCTGGACTTGTTGCATAACATCAAATGAACACAGCATACAATCCAACCAGGTCTACTTGGAAAAACAACATGTCTTGGCGAAATCTCAGTGTTTGGAAATCATTGAGAATGAAGGAAGCAATAAATAAACAAATTGATAAATCATTTCTAAATACACACATAAATACGCAATAGTGATTAATAGTAACAATTGTTATTGTTATATAATCATATTCATTATCAAAATAACATTGCAGTAATGCCACTAATGATAATAACAACTGTTACTGTAGTCATAATGAAAATAACAACTGTTAGTCATAATGAATAATAATCATCATAATATTGGTACGTATATCTAAATACTCAATAATGTGGGTAAAACATTATGATGATTATTTAGATTTGTTAAATATTGGAGACATCTCGCTAATAATCATAACAATTGGTGACAATAATTGTGATCATCATCATAATTGTAAATAATTGGTGACAATTGTAATAACCATAACAATTAATTGTAAATAATAATAACAATTGTCACCAATAATAATTGTAAAATAACTGGTGGACATATTACTCATACTTATTATTCATAATAATTCTTACAATAATTCTCTATGTTTATTATTCATAGTCATAAATCCAACAATATTCATCATATACACTCATGTTTATTATTCATAATCTGGTTGGTGGTTTCAACTCCTCTGAAAAATGATGGAGTTCGTCAGTTTGGATGATGACATTCCCAATATATGGACAGTCATTAAAGCCATGTTCCAAACCACCCACCAGTAATAATAAATCCAACAATATTCATACTATACAATAATGCTTATTATTCATAATATACCATAATTTACAATTTGTCACCAATAATTACAACAATTGTCATCAACAATTATCAAATAATTATGTCAATAGCCATTTATAGATGGTTTACCTATTAAAATTACCAGATGGTAATCTTCAAAATTTATTAGATTACCATTAAAAATGTCAGATTACCATTAAAAATGCTGGAACTTTCCAGTTCGCTACTGTAACAAATCACCAGATGGTACCCTCTGGTAAACATACAAAATAGCCTTTGAACATGGCCATTTATAGATAGTGGATTTTCCCATGAAAAATGGTGATTTTCCATAGTTATGGGACAGTTTACCAGATGGTATATCCTATTAAATCCCATTAAACCCCATTATATAAATCCTATTAAATCCCATTAAACCACCATTTGGTCACTACTGTAACAAATCACCAGATGGTACCCTCTGGTAATTTAACATAGCTATTGAAAATGGCCATTGAAATAGTGGATTTTCCCATGAAAAATGGTGGTTTTCCATAGGTTTTTTGTAGGTTTACCAGAGGATAATCTTCCAACAACCCATCGAACCCTCCGCGCCTGTCGAGTGCCTGGATCCCGATGTTCCAGACGCGCCTCCGCCAGCTGGATCGCCTTTTTTGGGGATTTTTGGTGAAGCCATTGGATCCATGGGACATCGGGAAACACCCAGGGGAACACCGGAGTTTCCTGGAAGAAAGTCCCTCAGGGCACGGGAATGCCTTGGAAAACCATGGGAAAACCAGGGAAAAACCATGAATTTCTGGCTGTTTTTTTAAAATTTTGATAAAGAGATTGAGATTTTTGAGTGTTTTTGCTAATTATGAATCATGATGAATCATGATGAAAAATGGTATGTTTGCATTTGTTGTATCTACAAAAAAAAAATTATGCATGTTTGACATAATGCATAGGAATGGAGTGTTTGATGTTGTTTGATCCTCTCCAAAATACTCTGAAGAACACAACCAATAAAGCGATGCCAGAGTCTGGTTGTAGGGAATCAAAGTCATCAAACTGAGACCATCCGGACTCATGAAATGACGCTCATTGCGGATGTGAGACAGTTTTTTTTTGCGGCATCATCGACCAGTCGGAGCAGGCAACATCAAGCTGAACACTGTACATTCAAATCTGTGGCACTGCTCGTGGCCAAACGGCTTAACTGTCGCTTTAACTGTGTAAATCTGTCCGCAGCCGGCAGGCTGCCTGGCTGGAGGAGGTTTCTCTCAGCAGGAGTGCCCCCTCCATGAGATATTCTCAACTCTCAACCCATCTCAACCCACATCAAGCCATATCATATCTGCATCTTTTGCATCTTTTGCATCTTTTCAGGCTTTTCCGGCTCCGTCATGCCATGCCCTCATTGTCGCCAGTCCTTCCTCTTCCGCATGTCGACCTGCTTACCCATCCTCTCGGTCTTCTGTAATTTCCTCCAATGCCGTCGAAGGTAACGATCGTGGCATGGATCTGCTACGTGGAGAGGCACCTAGCCGCGAGTTCTACAAGTCTTGGGATATTTTGGACTTGTGATGTTCACCATATCCCCATCCATCCCCAATATTGCCAAAATAAACATGGGATGTTGGTACATATGCAGCTACAAAATCATGGTGCACCACATCATTGACATCATTGCGTTCAAACATATCCACCAAAAAATCGGATTTCATCCTCAAGTTGGCATTTTAACCCATTCCTAATGTGCTACAAGTAATGTGGTGAACCGAATAAACCTCCCGGGGACGTCGGCCCCTGCTTTTTCCACCGATTTCTGCTGAGGCATTCATCAGATCATTGGGGATGGTGGCATTGGCATTGGATGAATCCCACATTATTGGCATTGGCATTGACTATTATTGGCCTATTAGTATCACTGGGATTCATCCAATGCCAATTATTGTCTATTACTGTCTTGTCACCAAACAAGGGCTCTCCGGTTTTCTCGCACCAAAAATGCCTACAGTTGTGGCATGGATGTCTCTTGCCTTACAGACTCCCCCTTCACCGTCATGGTGAACCCTGGAGGAAAAAGAAGATTCTAGGCTCAAGGCATTTAGTGTTCCTTCGACTTCTGCTCTTTGTACATTCTGGACAGAGCCGTCGAATTGAGCCCTCGTTGCCGATTGGCATGTTGAAAAACATTCCATGGATTCCTGATTTCGGGTTCATGGATTCCTGATTTCGGGTTCCTGAGTTCCTATGCTAACCTCGCCTACGCTACCACTATCGAGAGCCCCATCAATGCTCTCCGAGGTTGCTGCGACATCAGCTACCGTTGCAGGTTTTCCCGCAACGCTTCCCAGGTCTTTGCCCGAATTTGATCCCCGCTTCACACACGCAGAGTTTCCATCAGCGCTGCTAGAGCCCGACTGTCTTGTCATTCTTTTTGAGGTAGGCACCACGCCAGTGCTCGATGCGCCTGCGGTGCCCGATCGTGATGGCATACTTTGACTTGAAGATGCCCCCACGCCAACGCTCGATGCGCCAGCTGTGCCCGATCGTGATGGCATTCTTTGGCATGAAGATTCTCCCACGCCAATGCTTGATGCGCCAGCGGTGCCCGACCGTGATGGCATACTTTGACATGAAGATGCCCCTGAGCCCGATGGTGTTCTACTCCTCATTGATGAAGTTCTCATCGGACCACTTCCCGCAGCATCTCCGCACTTCTGATTATAACGACCATCACATTGAAATTCATGTTGTTCTTGTAGTGGATTCATCTCTGGTGCCCTCTTGAATCTTTTCAAGCAACACTTCGAAGCTTCCACCACCAATTGCCCAGCATAAACGGCACCCAACGCCATCAAGACGGTCCCCACAATGAAGACCCAATCCACATTCTCGATTTCAGCCTCTTCCATCTCGGACCCCTTGGCCTGAGATAGCAACAGACTTCCAGCAACCAATGCTTTGATCGCCGCTGATCCTTGTCCACCTCCTCCATTCTTTTGTGACCCCACGTTGAGATCTTCTTGTTCTTTTCGATTCATCCCCAAGTCTTGGACGAACCTGGCAAAGGACTGCCCCTGTAACGGCTTTGTGAGACCGTCTGCCACCAGCTCAGTGCCTCGTAGGTGAAGCAACCGCCAAAGCCCTCCAGGTGCTGTTCCATCCAAGGCCTCCTTGAGGTATGAGGATCGAACACGAAGATGGCGTGTTCTCCAGCTCGAAGTGCCAGTGCCATGCGCCATTGAGATCGCAGCTGCATTGTCGCCATAGATCACTCTTTCAATGGCGTTTGTTCCCACCTGCTCCTTGATCATTGCGCAAATCATCGCTTCCATGGATCTTCCCACATTCAGCGCTTCACAGTAGCCAACCAACTCTGACTCTGCCGTGCTGTGGGTCACGAAGGCCTGTTGCGATGATTGCCATCCAATTGGCACCCCTGCAAAGCACACAAGAAGTCCCTGCAAGCTCCTGTGTTTCGAGCCTGCTCCAAACGAGATGTCAGAGAAGACCTCCAGCAGCTTTCCACTTCTCTCGATCTTCGGCTGATTCCTCTTGCCCCATGTTTCGGCTGGAACTCCTCGAGGATAGTGAAGTCCTCCTTGATTTCCATGGACATACTGCATGATGGCGTTTGACACCTCGATGGACTTGAGAGCATTCTTTGTGCACAACCTGCACGCTGTTGCCACTGCCATTGCAATGTCAGGTCTTGTTCTGGTTGATAACCAAAGTAATGCCCCAGCCATCGATTGCGCCTTCTTCACATCGCTCGGCAAAACTTCCCCAACAGGCATGTCATCGCCTTCAGCAAGATGAAACCTTGGGAAATCAGATGACTTCTCAACCTCAAATCGTTGAATCATCTCCTTTTCATACTTCTTTTGGCTTACGATGAAGCCATCTTCACGGCCTTGTTCATCCAGAGCGCTTTCAACTTCAAAACCGCAGTATTTCACCACTTTTCCCTCCCCCGTCTTCTCCACATCAGAAATGGCCCAAACTTCAGAGACCGCCTGAGTTGCTGCATCTAACGTTGCCTCCTCCACTACAATCAGAAGGTCGTCAACATAGACCGACATCAAGCCCACCAATTCCACCTTCCCTGTGTCGTGGTCAGTTTCCTCCAGCCGCCACACATTTTCATCAGGGTTTTTTTGGAATCTTCCCGTGACTTTTCGGCCATGAAGTTGTTGATGCCACTTGATGGTTGGAAGAACTTCATCTCGATATAGACTCCAGTCTCGAGGTGATGTGGTGAGCCCATAGATGGCTTTGTCAATGAGCCACACCTCGTTGGAGTCCGCCAGGCCAAGCTTTTTGAACACAATCGGTATCTCCATGGCCATAAGGCGGGTTTCGTCTCTTCGGGGGGCGTTCA
>Ga0126342_10014880_pt1 | contig 13688 bp, 12 predicted proteins | sample Cyp1metagenome_FD_92528 | JGI IMG/M metagenome (GOLD analysis project Ga0126342, IMG submission 92528) | Coral microbial communities from Lord Howe Island, Old Settlement Bay, Australia - Cyphastrea 1 metagenome | ecosystem: Host-associated > Invertebrates > Cnidaria > Coral ...
ACTTCGAAATGTGCTTCGCGCCACAACGGCGTGCACTTTTTCATCTCTCATCTGGCCAGCTGGCTCCGCACCCGCCGCTTTAGCGAGCCTACTTTTCGACCCTCCGGAGCCCCAAATCATTGGTAAACACAGTGTTTTCGCGACTTTCCTACCTTTTCACGCATCTGCATCTTCTTTCTTCTTATACTCTACTACTCTTCTTTCTTCTAATCTTTCTCTTCTCTCTGCCTCTTCCCTGCTCTGCTTTTCATCTGTCCATATTGTCGGAAGTTTGACTTCTAAACTTCCTTCGATTAGAAGTACAGTAGAAGGAAATAAAATTGCCCGGCACGCGCTGGGGCGGAAGTTTCAAAAATAGGAAGTCGCTATAGGAAATCAATGGCCTATAGAAACGTGCTTTGAATTGTTGAAGTTGCGAGGTGCATCACTGAATGAGCAAGTGGCGGTTGAGAGTTGAGATGCCAATGAAATTGACCAATGAATCAACCAAGCAATGAGTTAATGAGTTGATGAATCCATGAATTAGCGAATCAATGAATCAATTAACAAATGAAATACAAATGACATGAGTGAACTAATGAGTCGGTGAACCAATGAATCAATGAATCCCTGAATCAATGTGCCGACGAATCGATGATGCAGTGAATCCACGAACCAATGAATCATTGAACCAATGAATGAAATTACAGAAGTGAAATGAAATTAAATGAAATGAACGGATGACCGAATTGGTGGGTCGATGAGTCAATGAATCAATGAATCAGTCAATTAGTGAGGCAATGAAACAATGAAACAATGAAACAATGAATGAACCAACCAGAATCAGTGAATCAATGAATCAGTGAATCAATGAATCAGTGAATCAATGAATCAGTGAATCAATGAATCAGTGAATGAACGAATGAACGAATTGCTGGATGGGTGGATGGAAGGAAGGAAGGAAGGATGGATGGATGGATAGATGGGTGAGCCACTTAATTCTTTGTTGAGCTACTTCTTCACTGAGCGACCTCTTCGCTGAGGCACCTCTTCCCTCCGCTACCTCTTCTCTGAGCAGCCACTTATTTGGGCTACCTGCCTCCCAGCTACCTCTGTAGCTTCTGCAACCCAATTCTTCTCTGCGCGCAGCCAGTACAGTGCGTTTTGCAACGTCCAGCTGCAATTCTGTCGCTGGTGAAGAACCTTTCGCGCAGCTGTTACAATGCGTTTAGCAACCTCCAGCTGCAATCCCACATGCCAGGCACCAGGAGCGCTTATGCTTTGCTGCGCGCAGCCCTGCCAATGCGTTGTGTCACAGCCGGTTGCAAAGCCTCATAGCAGGAGTGTCGCAACAAATCGACCAACGTTCGCGCAGCGCTGACAATGGGGACGATTCCGCGCTACTGCGATCCAGTCAGCTTTTTAAGTTTTTTTGTGAGCTTCTCGCTACAGTTTGGTGCACATTTTGCCGACCTCATTTTCTAAAAGTGCTCCGATCCCTTGATGTTTTTTTCGTTTTTTTTGTGAAACCAAGCTCTGGCTACAGTCACGTGCGCTTTTTGCTACCCTCATTTTCCAAAAGTGCTTTGCAGGACAATTCTTGAACTTTTTAAATGCAAATCGAGCTCTCCCCTACACATTGTGTCAACAACTCACCCAGATCGAGGCCGGCAACCGCGGAAACATAACCCTACTCCGGCGACCCCAACAGCCACATTACATTACCCCAAAGATTCAGGGTTTCGAAAGTGTTTTCACCCGCGTGCATTCACACGTTTCCGAACTGTTGCATTTCCCAACTACTTGATCTTGATGATGGGTGGTTGACATGATGGTGTAATTATCTTGTTGACATAGGGTGGGAATGCTAACCATGACGATCGCCCGTAACTCGGAAGTGTCTAAACTAAATCTAAATTTCCTTTGATCATCTAGACTCTTGTTGCATGCGTGTTTGTCATTTTCGCACTCCGGCTTAGATTTGGATGCCTTTGTTTGGCATTGCAGGCCTTGCATTCGTCTATATTGCGTATCTTGACAGTGCTCTTGTCTTAGCTGAGGTAGTTCCGGAGTTTGATTTGCCTGGGCACTCGCAAGCTGCAATTGCCTCGTATCCGGAATTGGGAAATTTCGATAGTTCGGAACACTGGGAACCTCAAGTTGCTACGTCTTTTGGGGCTTTGCCATACACTCTCTCTCCCTCCGAGAAGTCTGTAAACTTCACCAAGGACAGGCCGGATGCTTCAAGCTTTCAGAGGGCATGGCCTTCCTTGCCAATGCTGTCTCATTTGGATGAAATCATGTCCCATCCGACGGGTAGCCTGCGCCAGTGATTCTTTCATTTGCTTCGGAGACTGCAAGGAATTTGGAAATGTGGGAACTACACTGGCAGCCTAGACAAGTGCATAGAATTCCGCAAAGCATCCCAAAGGGCCCAATAGGACTTCAACCAAAACTCTCAACTGAAAACAGTTGAGAAAACCCGCATACCACGCTAGTTACCCCTGCCACCACTGCCACCACCGCTACCACCCTGTCAGTGAAATGGCCACTCTACATCGCTCTGCGTCTTTGGGAGTTCAGGTCCTACTAGTAGCAATCTTGGCAGGGCAAATTTGAAAGCCGCACTGACGGCTCAACCGCCCAAAAAGATTCTGCTTGCACAGAAGCCGAAACCAGCGGAAACCAGAGGCTGAAACCAGCTGAAACCAAGGTAGCCAGACAAGGCAGCAAAAATAGCAAAACTCCATCGCATGTGCAACAATTGAGCGCATCATCCTTTCTTCACTTCACTACTATTGATGCTGCGTGGTGCTAATGCTAATGAAGTGCATGGTTCAAGCCTTAAACTTAAGGTTGAAATCACAACTTGCACGCATCAAATGAAATACTGTCCCTTTGGCGAAGGTTGCTGGCGGATTAGCTGACTGCGTGCGCAGGCACATAGCAAACGTCAAGTCTGTAACTAACTGTAAGTAATACTACAAGCGCACACACGCACACACACATTTCTGTAGGATGCATTCCGATAAGATTCCAGATGATCTCCGATGAGTCTGGATTTGATGCTCCCAGTGCTTTGTGGTGTTTCATACCAGGACGTGCTCAGCGAAATGGCAAGGCTCTTCGAGAAGTCCTCCTACATTCACATTGGCGGCGACGAAGTTTCAACTTCTCAGTGGTCCAAGTCACCTGTAGCCCTTGAAGTGGCACGCGAGAACAATGTGGGCTTGTCCCATCTGGAGGGTGTTTTGGCAGAATGTGGGACATGGAAAAGTCAGGAAAAGTAAACAGATGTCATAAGTCATAAGCTATCAAAAGCATTCGGGGCTCCCAAAAGCAGTCGGGGTTCCCAAAAGCCCGGGACATGCAGCACGCGCATGAGCCGCCAATTCCTATATTGGTTGCACTGTGTGCGGTCGGCGAGTCGAATGTGAACGATTCAATACCTGAGTCTCCTTCCACGCAACATACGATGAGTATCTTGAGCGAGGCCCTTATTGCTACCTTTCTGCCAGGTGGTTTGACATGAATCCTAGGCCAGTATGGAACAATGTGCCCGACAAAAGCAGAAGCAGCATATGTCGAGAATCCTGCGATCAGCCACGTAGGACTCTCTAGTGATATCTAGTGATCATAGACGATCAAACAGATGATCAAACAGATATATATATGATCGAAGGAAGTTTAGAAGTCAAACTTCCGACAATATGGACAGATGAAAAGCAGAGATGGGAAGAGTCAGAGAAGAGAAGAGAAGAGAAGAAGAAAGAAAATCAAAAAAGAGAAAGTCTCAGAAAAGAAAGAAGATACAGGCAGGTGCGCGAAGAGGTAGGAAAGCCGCGAAACAATGTGTTTTTCCGATGATTCGTGGCTCCGGAGGGTCGAAAAGTAGGCTCGCTAAAGCGGCGGGTGCGGAGCCAGCTGGCCAGATGAGAGATGAAAAATTGAACGCTGTTGTGGCGCGAAGCACATTTGCAAGTGAAAAGCTAAAACCACCGCACGTTCGGAGATGTTCGGAGCACTTTTTGAGATGTCGAAAAAGCGCACGCCGTTGTGGCGCGAAGCGCATTCCCAAGTTAAAATGTACAAAGCACGTCAGCTTCGGAGCACTTTAGAAGTTGAGATGTCGAAAAAATGTACGCCGTTGTGGCGCGAAGCACATTTCGAAGTCAAAATGTATAAAGCACCTCAGCTTCGGACCTGCACCCCGTTGTGGCGCGAAGCACATTTCGAAGTCAAAATCGCAAAAAACTGAGGGGGTTCGGAGCACTTTTGGACGTTCAGAGTCGTTTTGTGTGGCAGGCGCAAGGGATTGCGCACGTTGTCAAAAGTGAGCAAAACGTGGGGATTTTGTGGCATTTCCAAAAACGATGGCAGGCGTGGGACAGTTGAAGAGGATCTGCAAAGATGCATTTTCCGTGGCAGGTGCAGTACAAGAGATATGTTCATCAGAGCTGTTGGGAGGCCCGGTTGATGCGGCTTGGTTGATGCTCAGGCATGATGCTTGAGAAAGCATCCAATCATCTCCATGATTTGCATCGCAACGCCGTGGTTTGGGATGATGCTTTGGACAGTGCCAACAGCCTCCCACAAGGCACGGTCGCGACCTGGCCAAGATTTTGAAGTTTTGGCAGCTTGCCTCCGACTGAAAACAACATCTGCTTTGGATCCACTTCATTGAACGCCAGCCTACATAATCGTCCATACCCTGTTTGAGAGAAACAACACACAGTACCACGGCAAGAGTCGCAAAGGTGAAGCGTACATACATTCATACGTTACTAGAAACGCGCACTCAGTTTGCTTTGGAAAGATGGAGAATCGCTGCACAGCGGCACCATTTGCACCTTTTTTACCCTGTTCACCCTGTTCACATTTGTTCACCCTGTTCACCCTTTTCCACCTGCGTTCCTGCATGATTGCAGCACATATGACTGGTAGCTTACTGGCACTGTCTTTCGTGTTAACTCATCAAGTTTTTTAGGAACCAGGCCTTTTACATGTTTCGCCTACGTAAGGTGATGATTTGGAGAGAATTTGTGGGCTTGGGCAAGCAAGGAGACAAAGCGGCGGCAAGAGGCCTGTATTTGGGTTTAGCAGCTGGTGTACCACACCTATTCTGGGGGTTGGGCTGGTCATGGGACATGGCTTCAACACCTTTGCCCTAGATGTCAAGCTGAGAACGTACACTTTGCAACCAGACAGAACGTGTATAATGTGTTCTAACAAACTTGAAACCTCAGTTCCGCCATTTTGATCCATTTTGAATGTTGGAGCATCCTCTTTTAGCTGGCTTTCCTCCTGCACAGCTCTGGTCAAAGGACCGTCCCGCAGGGCTAAAACACAATGGCAGTGAAGAACGGATCGAACCCGCGGCCGGCAGCCCATAGTGCCAAAGGTTGCTGTCTTAACTGCCTAGAAACTAGCTTCAAACTCTCAACAACAATTGAATTTGCTTGCCTTCCTGCACTGCCAGCTTCCAACTTGCTTGCGTCTTCTTGCAGCTGGCTTTCCTCCTGCACAGCTCCAGTCAAAGGACCGTCCCGCAGGGCTAAAACACCATGGCAGTGAAGGACGGATCGGGCCCGCGGCCAGCAGCCCATACTGCCAAACGTTGCTTTCTGAACTGTTTTGAAACTAGCTTCAAACCTTCAATTTGCTTGCCTTCCTGCACTGCCAGCTTCCAACTTGCTTGCGTCCTCTTGCAGCTGGCTGCGTCTTGAGGTGCCTGTCGCCTCTGTGTTCAAGTCCCCACGCATTCGAACTCTCGTCAGTTCAAACGAGTGCGAATTGTGAGGTCACTCAGTTGTACTGGCTCCATCAGAGCATGCCTACTTCGACAGGTGGCAAGATCAAAAGCATGCCGAGTGCCTTGGTGCTTCATAGTTTGTAATTTTGTATACTTTGTACCTGTGTTTAGAATCTTGTAGATAATCTAGAGGTCTGATGCTAATTAGCAATAAAATGTTTAAAATATTGCAGGAACACCGTCCGATACAGGCCTTTCAAAAGCGACGATTCCAAATATAATGTGCTGGGGGTTGAGTCACAACATGTCTGAACTCTGTGAGCAAATCTGTGACAGGTTTGATGCAATTTGCTGCTTTACACCATTGTCTCGGGTCTACGATACCCCCATCAGGGCTGGCAGGGCCAATGTTTTGGGCATTCAGGGACAGCTCTGGAGTGAGTCTCGTGGCTCAAGACCGACTATTTTTGGGTTCTAGTCTCTATACTCTATATATCTTTATATAGATGACTGTGCTCTGCATATTGTTTTGATATGGCATGATGGGAGGCGATAGAAACTACACTTTCGTGCCCGTGAAATTAGTATTATATATATATATTTATTTATTTATTTTGGTGTGTATATGTATATGTATGCCTGTCATGTTATGTGATGTGATGTGATGTAATGTAATGTAATGTAATGCTGTACTGTGATGTGATGTGATGCGATGTAATTAATGTAACGGAGTGAATGTACGTACATACGTGCAGGTAGGCAGGCAGGCAGGTAGGTAGGAAGGTAGGTAGCTATGGCTGGATGGATATAATGGGTGTAATCACGAAAGCTAGCTTCTGCTAGCTGAAGTCCCTCTTGCTTTAGCAAGGTATTGGGGGGCTGGAATCTCCAATCGCATGAAACTTCATAGTCAACTACCCCCCCCCGCCCCTGGCCGGTTCACCAGCAGTTTGGCGGTGTCGCCACCGGCAGCAAAACCGGCAGCATCCGCATCCTCAGGCGTCGTCAACAGCGCATGCTTCAAGCTGGTGCAGCCTTGCTCACTATTGGCATGTTCATGGCTAGCCCCCTAAAACGGAGCTTCATTTTCATTTTGAACCTTGACATGTAGTTTCGAGGCAGTTCTCACAACGGCAAGCTTGTGTTGGACACAATATTCCTTCATGAAGATAAGTTTGCAAAGATCCTTCAGGAACAGTTGCACTGGCATGCTTCCGCTTTTTGTCCTCATGACATCCTACCTTGCCACGCTTCCAACATCTTCTTCTGCAACTTCTAAGCCTTGAAAGGTTCACTCCGATGCTGAAGGTGGACCCTTGAATCTTTCTTCCTGTCTTTAGTGACCACCACGCGACTGAGTGGGAGTTATCTCAGTAAGTTCACGCGCGTGATATACAACCATGTTCTCTTCATATGTGACTTTGATCACCCTTCAATCTCTCCCGTTCATTCTATACCAAGACGTGGAAAGCCCTGTTTTGTACATAATATCCCTTAATACAGATGAGTTTGCGGGTGTACTTACCCCTGGCCCTCAAGTGGATGCAATGGATGTAATGTATGTAGTGTATGCAATGTATGTAGTGTATGCAATGTGTGTAGTGTATGTAATGTATGTAGTTCATGTACTGTATGTAAAGTATGTACGGATGTACAGATGTATGGATGCACGGATGTATGAATGTACAAATGTTTCGTATGTACATACGGATGGATGGATGCATGTATGCATGTGTGCATGTGTTGCGTGAATGTATGGGGTGTGTGGGTGCACATGTGCTATATTGTGCTGTACTGTGCTATTTTGTGTTGTACTGTTTGCTAAAGTCGATATATTAACTCGTGTTGAACTGTTGTGTTTTTTTTTTGTATTGTATGTATTGTATTCTTCTATATTTTCTACTGTGCTTTATCACCTTTATTAATGTATGTCATGTATGCCATGTTTGTTATATTTGTCATGTTTGTAATGGACGCGTGACGTCTGGGTCGTACGCATGTCCGTCACCACGTTCATTTGCACTCGTACCTCCTACGTTCACTTTTTGCCTAGAAGAGGCTTTAAAAACACCTTTGACGAAACTGAAAAAAAGCTAAGTCATGTATGTCATTGATGTAACGCATGTATATACTTGTAGTTCATGCAGTGGATGACATGCAAGCAATGCGCGCAATGCATGCAATGTATGTAATGCATGTCGTGGATGTCAACTTATGTACTGCATGTCATGCATTTCACTTACACATCACACGCGGTATGCTATAATGCAATGTAATGCAATATAGCGCAATGATGCGCAATGTAATTACATAGTGCAATCTAATGTAACGTAATGTTAAATGTAATGGTCATGATCATGCTCGTGGTAGTGGTAATGGACTGTCATGGTGTATGTATGCAGGTTACGTAGCGCAATGTTAATTTGATACTGTGGATGCACAGGTCCGTTCTGCGAGCAAACCGCTCCTATTTTCTTGAGCCATGAAAGTCGGTACGCCAAGAACTGTGCGTGTCATCCTTGGCAGGAAAGGCCATGCTGCAAAAGATTGGATCCTAATGCAGGGGCCATGCTATTCTTCTCAACTCCAAAAGAAAACATGTTACATTTCTCGGTTTCAAGTGTAGGACGCCTTAATCATCCACACTCCCCCTTGCTGTTGAACAGCAACCAAGAAATGCCAAGTCGGTCCTTAGACCAAAATTTCCACGGCTACTTCGAGCCATTCCAAACAGGAGCTATACTCGGCTCACATGTCTCAGCGGACTCATCCTCTGGGCTGGCACGCGGAGGGTTCGTGACCAGCTGCCATCGCTGGCCTCCTCCTCAGACTCAACCGCCTCCTCGTAGTACTGATCTTCATCACAGTTCCATCCTCCACGGTCGCGCCATGGAGAAAGTCCCACTTCTGTTGGACGTCCCGGGTGAAGAGGAGGAAGAACCGGAGCTTGGAGAGCTCTGAGAGCCACAGACTCGAGATCTCCCACCCTGAGGCTCAACGTGGGCCCATCCGACCATCCACCTGGCTGCCCCCCGGAAAACTTGATGTCCACGCCGGCACAAAGCTGACTCATCCGAAGCCGTAGACCCTCGATGTGTGAACCTGCAATTCGTTCCACCGGCGCTGCTGAAGATGCCGAGGCTATAGAGGATGGAGGGCCACAGTAGCCACCAGAACCGCCACCGATCAGCTTCCAAGAGAGCTGGATCCATCTCTTGAGACCTGTCCAGTCCTCATCGACGCAAAGGCTGCAGCTCCAAGTTAATAGCATCAACTTGAGCTCTTCTTCCACTTCCGCTCGATCTTCCGATCTGACGGGGCATGTTCCAAGCTCGCTCCTTGTCTGTTGTCCATATCAAAGTGTCAGGCTGAGTGCGAGGCACACCTGGTGACGTCTTTTCAACTGTCCCACCTCAATTTTGCATCGGGCCGTTTCCTGCAGGGTCATCCCCTGAAGTCACCGTTTGGACCAACTGGCGCTGTTCACACCACTTCTGCAGCTTGACGTGCAAGAATGATCAAAAAAGCCCGTTCTCGGTCAGAGTGCAGCCGCATGGCATTGATGCCCAGCATCCGGTACTTGGTGTGCAGTTTTGGCATCGCTGCCACCAGATGGTCCACATGGCGATATTGGACAAGCTCCACCAACGTGATGTTTTGAACCGATGCCGGCTCAGCCATCTCCTCAATGTTCGCCTTTTCATTCAAGCCATTCACATCATCCTGTCCCACCTCCTCCGCATGCTCTTTGGATTCTTCTTCTGGAAGTTCAGGAGCCTCTTCAACATCCTCCGGTCGAAGATCAGGAAGTACATGGGCCACTGGAAGCTCATGCAGTACTGGAACTGGAACAACCTGAACTGGCAAGACTTCCCCGTATCCAGATCTCGACCAGCCTGGTAAGGCCCTGACAAATCCACAGACATAGTGAAGGAAGAAGGTACCGTTGCTTCTTCGATGAGGATACGTAGTTCCCATTGACTCCAAGCAGACCCGGCAGTCCTTCCGAAACGGCACATGCTGCTGTCTCTTGCTTTCTCCAGGCCGCCATGTCGATCTTCCGCAATTGGGGATCTGCTTTGAACTTCAGCTCCATCGCCATCCACCACACGCAGATACATCTTGAGGGACTCCTTGACAACTGCTTTGAAGCCAAAATCATCTCACCGAGGCCACCTTGAATCCTGAGCCCCGACAATTGAGACATCTCCGGAAGATTGGTGACGATACCCGTAGGTTTCCGCCTGCGGTGCCCTGTTTGGCCTTGGTCAAAGGCAAAATAGACCAGACCTCCTTCCCAACGAACTGAAGAAGCTTGGACAGATCTCAGTCTCATCATCATCATCATCATCATCATCATCATCCAAATATTCCTTGGGATCCTCTGGCGATTCCATTAAGAACCCAGTTGGCACCCTGGGGACCCTTGTTGTAACTCGGCACTCATCCGATTTCACGATTTCACCCACAGTGCCACATGTTTGAGCATCAAAGCGCTATGCTGTTGACCAACTCCAGCTTAAAGGGATCCAAGTGATCCAGATGCCATCGCTGATCATCTCTCCCTCGAAGACGTCTCGGCCCTGGATCCCATTGGCCACAGCGCCACCGCGATCTCCTTGTACCGGAGTTGACATCGGGTCCAAACCATGACCATTCCCCCGGAGTGGAGTTGTAGTCGCACCAGAAGCTCGATCACCTTGAGCTGGGCCATGCTATTCTTCTATATTCTTCTCAACTCCAAAAGAAAACCTGTTACACTTCTCGGTTTCAAGCGTAAGACCACTTAATCATCCACAGATACAATTTGATGTAGGGTAACTTAACAATACTTAACGTAGTGTAATGTATACACTTCATCACGTGTATATACTGTGGTGACTTGGTAAACCTCATGTGTTCGATTTGCCCTCTCACCCAGAACCCATGTGAATGACATCTACCTGCTGCTTCTTGAAACTGTTTGTTGGGTCTCTAGGGACACTCCTTTTGGTCTGTCGCACGGTGACCAAACACACAAGTTGTACAAGGATATCAAAGGTGAAACTGGTGAGCAGGTTGAGGGATTCGGGTACCAATGAATGTTAGCAGGGAAAGGAAGTGAAAGAAATGGGTGAGCTAGGGCCACAGCAGAACATTGAGAGATGTTGCAAGGTACATTCGTCAAGGTGCTCGAAATTTGGATTATATGGCTTGGCCACGTGGATGTGCTCTGGCAGAGGTTGCTTGGTCAGGTGAACAGCGACCAGGATTCCAAGACTTCAGAGAGCGCCTTCAGAAGCGGACTCAGGCATCTGCTGGGAATTATAGCAGTGAACTCAGTAAGCAGATTTCCTCCCTAGCCTAGTGGTAAGCAGATTCCTATCTGGGGGGTTCACAGTAACCGGTACTGAAATTTATTTCTGCCCACTGCCCCCTAACACACTTGCAGGAAATCTGCTTAGCACTGGAAAAAAATCCTCGCTTCTTCACGAAATGCTAGGCTCCCTGCTCATACAAATACAAGGATATGTTTGTTTCGGCTGCGATGCAATCCATACCTGTGTGCATAGATCATATCCACATGGCATGTTTTGCAGTCTTGCAGACAAAGCAAGCAGAATGACACACGATTGGAGGAATTTCGGTGCAAAAGGTATTTATTCGGCGTGAATTTTCACGAGAATATTTGTCGTCGTTGGTGGGTTTTACTAATTGGTTGGTGGGCGACACATTGTCGGGAAAAAACCATTTAACCGATGCAATTGAATTGATTGTTGGGCAGTTTCTTCGCGGAAAAGGTTGCCTTACTGATGGGGGTGGAGGTGATTAGCCCTGGGCCCACATTAGTAATGACATGTAATGACATTGCGACATATTGCGACATGCACCACTGCACCACCAGTACGCAGATTCTATGAATCTGCTTACTGCAGTTGGGTCATTTTCATGTGGCGGGCATGATTTTTAACTATTGACCCACATGGATCCACATGGCATATTTTGGTTTGCAGGCAAAGCAAGCAAAGGGTAGTCATTTGAGCCTGGAAGAGGCGGTCACCAGAGTAATCAGAGTAGCAGCTGCAGTAAGCAGATTCACAATCCATGCACACTTTCTGAGAATCTGCCCGCTGGGGGTCGTTTTCTAGATGCCCCATTTATATGCATTTCTTATTTGCCTGATATTGCCGAAAAGAGCTGCAAGCAGAACAAAGTCTTCTTACTGGCCGTCACTCACTATAGTTCCATTACTTTTGTGCGAAATAAGATGTGTTGAAATGCGTTGGTTGATAGATTTGCTGAAACTATTTTTGGGAAGCCAACAACATCTGAACACAATAACAGTTTAACAGCACACTGCAGAAAATTGATTGAGTGAAAGATGACTAAAACATCACCCCGGCAATAACCCCTACAAAGCTAGGAGCTCGGGCTCCCAAAACCACCAAGTTTTGTGCAAGCACTTGGATCTCATGCTCTGACATTGATGCTAAATTAACATTTTTTCAACATAAATGAATCCTAACTTTGTAGAGGGTGTTTTTGAGCCTGATGTGAAAATTTGTAAAAACATAATAATCTATGTCTAGCTTTGTAGAGCCAGACCCTTCTGATTTTCAATCATTTTCAAGTTTGTAACCCAAAGAGATTTAATATTTTCACCATTTGAAATTTGTAGTGGGAGTGGGTCTGTCTGCAGGAGTAAACAGGTTGAGGTTTGTAGGTGTAGAAAGATGATGAGCCAAAGGAAAAGAAGAGTGAAAAAAAGTGAGGTAAACAAGTGAGAGATGAGCTGATGTGAGTTGTGCAGAAACAATCTGAAACAATTTCAAACCAAAAACTTGGGGGCAAACGCATAAAAGATACCAGAACATGTGTGCTGCCCGCTGGCGGTGAGGTTGGGATAACTTGAAAAAATGTGCGAATGTTGTGAAACCACGTGGGCTTTACAAAGCTCAAAAAAAATAGGATTTTGGGGTTTTTGAGCTTCAAGACCTAATGCTGATCTGGCATCTTTTTTGCAACATAAACTTTGTAAAGCCTTATTTTGTGGAAAAAACACCTGTCATAGAGCAACCTGGGGGCTCGAGCTTTGTAAGGTTTTACATTCTATGATGGGTCCCCTGTTTCAACTTTGTAGAGGCTAAAAATGACCTGATACCTGATTTGTGGTTACAAAGCTCGAGCCCGCGAGTAACCCATGGAATTCGCAGGGGGATGATAAAACAAGGCAGTGGTTTGACGTGTGTTCGCCATCGTTTGTGCGTGTGGGAATCGGCATCAATCAGCAAACCAATTTCATGAATTTCACATGAACACAAGTTGGTGTCATAGAGTGTTTTCCTTTGCAGGACTTCAAGGCTTTTGACATCTACCTCGGAGAGATCTGAACAAGACAGGAAGACTGCAGAAGTAAAAAGATTGCATTCCCTGTACGCTTGGGGCCAGCAGCAATGATTGTTTGATAAGTTTGATACTATTTGATGATGTTTGTATTGCTGCTAATTGAGAGTTGATCCTCCAATACGGAAAAAATCTGGCCTGCTTGCTTGCTGCAAGGGCGCATGCCCAAAAGTCACACAGACCAACCAGGGCCATGAACATTGTCACGGTGTCACGGATCAAACATCAAAACGGCAGTGGTCGGGGGCAAAAGGTGTTTTTCATCTTTTTGCGAAAGTGTGAGAACTTGTTCAGTTTTTAAAATATTACTCTTGGATGGATTTGTTGAACTTCTTGGACCGCTAGAAATGGGGCCGCATCCTTAGATTCTTTGCTTCCTTTGACTGAAACTTTGACTCTTTCTCATTCCCCACCTGCCAGGTGAGGGTTGTTAGATTTTATCAGAGTTGTTCTCCTCCTCCTCGGCTAGCTGTCCTCCTCCTCCTCCTCCTCTAGTTTCTCCTCGACCATGTCTGCATCAACTTCCACCTCCACTTCCGCCTTGCCAACTCTTCGCCAAGCTCTTTGCCAACTC
>Ga0126342_10014881_pt1 | contig 13688 bp, 8 predicted proteins | sample Cyp1metagenome_FD_92528 | JGI IMG/M metagenome (GOLD analysis project Ga0126342, IMG submission 92528) | Coral microbial communities from Lord Howe Island, Old Settlement Bay, Australia - Cyphastrea 1 metagenome | ecosystem: Host-associated > Invertebrates > Cnidaria > Coral ...
ATAATGGTGAATAATGGTTATTAATGATTATATAATGGTTATTAATGGTTAATAATGGTGAATAATGGTTATTAATGATTATATAATGGTTATTAATGGTTAATAATGGTGAATAATGGTTATATAATGGTTATTAATGGTGAATAATGGTTATCAATGATTATATAATGGTTATTAATGATTATATAATGGTTATTAATGGTTAATAATGGTGAATAATTGTTATTAGTGTCAATTACTGAGTTACTGGGTCCAACTATGGGCAGCATAACTATGTGTTTTTAACATCCGCAACTTGGGATATAACCCCTACAACTATGGAGAAATAAAAACCACTTGTTGCTGGAACTGCACCCCCAAGTACCTGTTATTCGCTAATATTGATTTGTCCTAAATTTCTAGGTTTGTTTCATATAAATATCCCATATATGTTGGATTATGTTGGTTCAATATGAAGAAAAATGCAGATAGAGTATTCCTTGAAATATTCCATGTTTCTTCATATTGAATTATGAAGCAAAAAAAACACTCTAGATATTTACTATCAACAGTAATATGTCACGAACGCTACTCTGTGTGAACAAGCTCTGTGTGAAACGTCTGTGTGTCATGCGCCAGGCACGGAATCCAATAACTATTTGCTAATACTCCTTTGCAGAACGATACGTGTACATAAATTCCTGTTTACTAGTAGAGTTTTGTACAGATTGCTGTTTTAAAATTTCACCTTTGCGTAGACTGATTATTTTTTCGCCTGATTTTGCCTTTCCATAATCATTCGAACAGCAGGGAAAAGCCAACGGCCGTAAGTCGTGAACTAAATCGGCTTTGGCAAAAAAAAGGTAATATGTCACCATAAGTAATATGTCACATTTACCATCAACATATAGATATTTACTATCAACAGTAATATGTCACATTTACTATCAACATCTAGGTATTTACTATCAACAGTAATTTGTCACCAAAAGTAATATGTCACATTTACCATCAACATATATATATATTTACTATCAACAGTAATATGTCACCATAAGTAATATGTCACATTTACCATCAACATATAGATATAGATACATATATATATACTATCAACAGTAATATGTCACCATAAGTAATATGCAACATTTACCATCAACATATAGATATTTACTATCAACAGTAATATGTCACCATAAGTAATATGTCACATTTACTATCAACATATAGATATTTACTATCCCACTTGCGATGAGTTCGGTGGAAATCGCGAGGTCCGTTAACGTCGTTGTTACGTAGAAAACGAACGGTGAAATCGATGGTTTGATACAAAATTATAGATATCAAACCGTAGATTCATAGATAAAAAGGTCAAACCATAGTTATCAAAGCATGTTTTTATGGTTTAAACCATAGCAATCAATGATGGATATCAAGTTTTACATCATTACTATGGGGTTTCAGGCTCAAAAGCCCATGCGTAAAGAATCGTAAATATCCATCTCTAACATTCTCTAACTATATTTGTATATATATCCTCCAGGAATCAGACATGACTTGCTGAAAACTCCTTCACTTATAAATGATTTTCCGAGTAAACCCTCCATTTATAGGGATGTCCCATGCTGTCATGTTTCAACTGCACGATTTCGTCAGCTGCGCAGGGAGCAAAAAGAGGTGAAGAGCGCCGAGTTAGTCAAATCCCTTCGCGCGCAACAAGGGTTACTCGGGTTGCAACAAGGGTTACGCTTTTCGGATGATGATCAATGGTTCATAATGGTTCACCTTTTTCGGGGGATCATCTTTCGATTTGGCAACATTTGGCAACCAAAAAAGATAGAACTGTTAAAATCACATTAAACAGTTTTTGAACATAGAACCATTCTACATATTAAACTCTTTTTTTCATCACTCAGGGGGCTTCACTTTTTCGACCCTTTCTGAACAAACAATCGGAATCCCAGGATGACACACCAATGTATAAGAGCGGTTTCGATGGGGATACAATCGGATTATGGGATATTTATACAATTTTATACAATTTTATACATATATATATAATGGGATATATAATGGTATATAATGGTATATAATGGTATATGTGTATATATATACACATATAATGGGATATAATGGGATATAATGGGATATAATGGGATATAATGGGATATATAATGGTATATAATGGGATATAATGGTATATGTGTATATATATACACATAATGGGATATAATGGGATATAATGGGATATAATGGGATATAATGGGATATATAATGGTATATAATGGGATATAATGGGATATAATGGTATATGTGTATATATATATACACATATAATGGGATATAATGGGATATAATGGGATATAATGGGATATATATATAATGGTGTATATATATAATGGTATATATATATAATGGTATATATAATGGGATATATTTCCTCGATTTTGCCTGGCTAACCTTTCAATTTTCTGGGTGAAAATCTCCAAAATAAGGGTCATTTCGGTTCCAGGTAGATCGTGGGATGTCGGTTCCACTACATTTTTTGTTGAATCTCATTAGTAACCTCACTAGCTGATGTCACCAAATATGTTTTGTTAAGGACTTGGGGGAATTACCCTCTGGTAAACTAACATAGCTATGGAAAATCACCATTCTTAATGGGTAAATCCACTATAAATGGCAATTTTCAATAGCTTTTTGTATGTTTACCAGAGGGTCCTCTGCTTTTTGAACAGTTCGCTACTGGAAGCCATGGGCCCCATAAAAATTGATACACATGATGGATTTACCCTCTGGTTATGTCAACATAGCTATTGAAAATGGTGATGTATAGTGGATTTACCCATTGAACATGGTGATTTTCCATATTTTTTTTGTATGTTTACCAGAGGGTACCATTAAAAGAATGGTGATTTTCCAGTTCGTTAAATAACTGGAGGGTATATTAAATTTGCGCGGTTTAGAAGGTACTTCACTGATCACCGTGGAATGTGCTGCGATGACTGGACAGTGCTGAAATGAAATTGCAATGTAATGTAATACACCCTCCGGTAATCGAACGTGGCAATGCGAACTCCTCCATAAATATGGGAAAGAACATATATATATATATAGGAACAACACCATAAATGGAGGTTCATAAGTAGTATGTTATTGTTTGGTATGGCAGGGTATGGTACAGTGTGGTATGTATTTTATAAACATAAATTATATGCTAGACTTCAAAGATCAAGGTGATTCCTGACAGAGCTGATGGTGTTCAAATATCCATGCAGCGATGCTCAAAATTGAGTGTAGCTCTGCCCAGCGGTCACAGTGAGATGCTATCAATTCTGGTTGGTGGTTTGGAACATGACTTTTATTTTTCCATATACTGGGGATGCCATGATCCATTGATCCCAATTGACGAAGTCCATGATTTTTCAGAGGGGTAGGGTAGGGCTCAACCACCAACCAGATATCAATTGACAAGTCCTCCAAAGTTCGGGACTTGAATTGTTTTGGCCCATGGAGGATCTTCCATTGCCATGATTAAGAGAGGCTATTTGGAGTGAGGATGATGAATTTTATTGAATTTTGAGTTGTAACGCATGGGACTGGTCTATCTAATAACCATCAACTGATCAACTATGATAACTAGGTTATGACTAGATATATCAACTATGACTAGATCTAGTTTTGACTAGATAGTCCTCCTATATAACCATCAAAGGATGGGGAATCAACCACTACATGAAACCACAGATCTCGTAGCTTCGGGTCTTCGCCTGTCAGGCTGGAGAAATCCTATGCAGAGGTTTTTCGTGGTTGTCGCCATGGTTGTCGCCATGGGTTCAGGATGGAAAATTCGAAGGAAAGATGCTGATGTTGAACATGTTTTTTGTAAACATGTACCCTTTGGTAAATTAACATAGACCCTGAAAATAGCCTAGTTTTAATGGAAACTAATCTTCCAACCCCTATCTGCCAGGGTCTATGTTAATTTACCAGGGGGTAACATCTACTATATCATATAGTTGGTTTATAAACCATAGTAAGGATAGATATATCTACCATAAACCATAGTTATTGGAGGTATTCCACCGACCAGATTTACTATATCATATGTTTTTGTTCGACCAAGAAACAGCCATGGATGTTGCGTGATATTTCAACTTAAACAGAGAATTCGACCGGGAAAATATGAGGCTTGTGTCTTTAGGAAAAGCTAGACCACCCAGCAACTTAAGGCGCCCGAGTCGAGTCATGTTTCTTGGTTTACCCTCTGGTAAACATAGGAAAAACGATGGAAAATCACAACTTTAATAGGTAAGTCAACCATTTCTATGAGCCATTGTCTATGAGCCATTGTTTATGTCGCTTTTTGTATGTTTACCAGGCAACCATGTTTATACGAAAAAACATCGTTCTATCCTCCATTCACCATAGAATTCACCAAGTGAACCGTGCTTCTGAATGCTGGCCTCACCTTGTACTGAGATGTACTGAAGATTCCAATACTGTACCCTCTGGTAAACATACAAAAAACTATGGAAAATCACCATTTTTAATCGGAAAATCCACTATAAATAGCCATTTTCAATAGCTATGTTAAATTACCAGAAGGTACTTAGTATCATTATTATTGTTTATTGTTACTAAATATTATTATCCCAGTGTTACCAGTAGCAACAATTAAACATGAATGATGTTGGACATTTCCGAAGGGGCCATTTGTAGTTATATCTCCACAGTTCACATAAAATATCCGACTATATCCGACTATAAACCCATTGTAGTTACCATTATGTAAACCATTAACCCCCATGATATTCTCATTATCTGGTTGGTGGTTTCAAACATTTTTTATTGTCTATATGGGATGTCATCCTTCCCATTGACGAACTCATATTTTTCAAGATGGTTAAAACCATCAACCAGTTATAATTAGAACATCCCTTCGCCTCATTTCCCATGTCACGTGGCGAGAAATTCCCAGGTACCTTGTCATGGTGTCACGTCACGGGGGATTTCCCACGCTGACACCAGAGGGTATATCGCTATGATTCTCCAAATATTACCCTCCACTAAATTAACATAGACCCGGCCATTCTTAGGGGTTGAAAGACTAGTGAAACCACTAAAAATTGGGTGTTTTCAGGGTCGAACTGTTAATTTACCAGAGGGTATACCATTTATTGTCCTATTAAACCACATATGTAAACCATGGATATCAGATGATGGTCGAAAGTACCCTCATTTTGTATGATATCCCACCAAAAAAAGCACTATTATGGTGGGTTAAACCCCATGATATTCCCATTCTAGTTGGGAATATCTCTATTGTTATCCCATTAATATGCCTATTAAAGCATATAAAAGCATAAATGCATATAACATAGAAAACCCATAGAAAAAACATGAAAAAACATGGAATGGAAATGAGATGCCTTCACCTCAAAAAGCCCTGGTCCTGGGAGGCTATGGCAGAACGACAAGCTCTGGACACTGAGGCGAAAATCCATGGAAAACCCATGGGAAAACAATGATAATTTGACATAATACTTACTGTAATACCTGGTGGGTGGTGACTGGAACCATGGACTTTTTTACGACTTTCCCATCATATTGGGAATGGAATAATCATCCCAACTGACGAAGTCCATCATTTTTCAGAGGGTTAGGTATACCACCAACCAGATACTCTATAAATACTCTATAATGTTGGCGAAACAATAAGAAACCATTCCCAATTTCACCATAAGTAGGTGGTAGTTTTACCATTCCCAAATGGTTGGTTTATTAATGTCATTTATAATGGATTTTTACTAGGGTTATACTTTCCAGTTTAACAGCCAGTTTATTATTACATCCTAATAAATCCACTAATTATGTAAAATTCCAAACTTATCATTGGATTGGTTTACGGGAAAAATACAGGAAACCCCTATAAGTATAATCTTACTGGTGAAAACCATGGTTTCCTGAAGATTTTCCACTATTATCCACTATTCATGGATATGATCCCCGCTAATAAACGGGAATCTATAAACCCATTAATGTGGGAAAAGCAATGCCATAAACCACCCTTGACTGGGAATGGTAAACCGACCACCAATAAAATGGTGATGACTGGGGGATGGTTTGTTATTGTTGTTCCATTAATAGTGATATAAAAGTTAACGATCCCCATTTTCCATAGTATATTTGCATTATGATTTATCATGATATAAGTATAGCAATTCAGGCAATTCATAGTAATCGTTTATACTATATGGTGCCCCAGTTATAAGTTGGTTTATAAACCATAGTGAGGATAGATATATCTACCATAAACCATAGTTATTGGCACCAACTTAGCTAACTATGGGGCACCACCTTGTAGTTGATAAAATGGAAATGGTGGCCAAAGTTGATGATCTAATCCCTCTAGGGTGAGCCCCCAGCGAAATCGCCAGACGCACAGAACTCACGCCAGGTGAAGTTTCTGTTTATGAATGAAGGATATAACTATAGTTCATGGGGTTTATAAACCAACTTAAGAAATGGCTATTGAAATCCCAAGTGCATAGATAAATGAACTAGTAAATAGGTTCATTTCCAGAGGGTAACATACCATGTAGCTATTGAATTTCAATAATTTTGTAGGTAAATTATCGAACTAATTGGGCCATGGCTTCCATAGCTATGTTAAACTACCGGGGGGTATAGTGGGGCTTTTAGGAACCATTTATGGGAATATTTCATGGGAATATTTCATGGGAATATAAGCAACCAATTGGATGATCATTTGGAGATTTTTGGAGCATGCTTTCGAAAAACGGACCATCTCGGATCATTGGGGGCGTTCTCAATAATGTCTGAATGAATTCTGGTGATTTGATGATGATTTTTCTAGGGAGTTCATTGAGTTCATCAACAAAAATGGGGATATTGATGGGAGTTGCCATCCGGGGAATTTCTCACTTTGCCAACTGGACAATTGAATATTGCCCATTTCGCTCGATGATTTTTGCTTATGATGTTAGTGAATGTTAGTGATGATTTTCCATGTTAAATTACGAGAGGCTGATTTAGTTCATGGTAAATGTTAATTTGAACAATGGCGATATGGAGGGAATAGGAAGATGTAATGGGATACACAACCACAAATCGGATAATATGGGTGTGTGTGAGAAAAGATGCTGCCCCACAATCCAGTGCTTTGTAAAATCATGGCATGATTTGGTGGCCGGTTTTGGGTATCCGGGTATCCTCATTCTCAGACACAGCCGTATGGTTGTTGTCCAAAAAAATGCAGGATATCCCAATTTATGGGCCGTCTATGGCATTTCCATGGCCGACATGATGAGCAGACTTCAATTTTTGGATATCAATTTTCAATGAAAACCATGGATCCTCATGTATTTGATTAGAAGTTGGTATCCAAAATTTCGATGTCATGATTGAAAGTACCCTCTGGTAATTTAACATAGCTATTGAACATGGCCTTTTATAGTGGATTTTCCCATAAAAAATGGTGATTTTCCATACGTAGTTATGTTAAATTACCAGGGGTATCCATATTTTTTGAAAGACCATTGATGTCATGATGTCATCCAGCAATTCACCAACATGCTGGATTTTCGGTTTTTATCCCAAAAAGACGGGTTGCCAAGTCTCGGGAGGTTGTCCTCTCCCAAGTCACCATGTCTATGGGTCAACTTCCATGGAGTAACTTTGAGGTAGCCAGCAATCAAACATGGCAATAGAAAATCCCAATTTGGATTATGTTTGATTATGGATGTTGCAATAGAAAATCCAAATTGTTTGGATCAAACATCATACAGGATTATGAAATGGATGTACAGTAAATGATGTTTTGTTTCACTGCCTTTTTTAAAAAACTAGCCGAAGTGAATGTCCCGTTGCACGATAGGTACAGGTCTATCCAAAAGTCTTCAACAGTGACATATGGCCTAAATTGATCTAAATTGCCCAATAGGACAAGTATGGAACACTTATACATGCTGGAATCCCATTGGAATTGGGGCCATTTTCAGCCAAAACCATAAATCCGTAGTGGGTTCTTAAAATAGGGCATCCCCAAATCACCATGGTTGTTTCAATACGAACTCATGGTCTAACTGAATGACAAAACGGACACCTCCATACATAATATTTGTTACATAATGTTACATATAACTCTTTTGATTGGGAAATCCTCAATAAATGGGACATTTTGAATAGGACATAGCACCTAACATACCTGCGAGAGGTCAAGCACCTCCAGCAGAAAGTCTCTGAGATGGATCTCACCTTTGCAGATGAACGGAGGCTATCGGCCAGCTGAAAGGGCGGGGAAAAAGACTTCGATTTTGTAATGGAACATCGTGGATTTATTTTATGGCTGGTTGGTGGTTTCAAACATGTTTTATTTTCCATAATATATGTTCAAACATGTTTTATTTTCCATAATGTTTTCAAACATGTTTTATTTTCCATAATATATTTTCAACCATGTTCTATTTTCCATAATATATGGATATATATATAATGATATATATATATATAATTATATGGGATAATCCTTCCCATTGACGAACTCCATCATTTTTCAAGATGGGCACATTGCACCACCAACCGGTTGATGTTCCCATCCATTTACAAAGGATTTCCACTTGCCATACGCCCAAGAATTGATAACATAGCAATGGAAAATGGCCATAGAAATAGTGGATTTTCCCATGAATAGCATGGTGGATCTTTCCATTGCTATGTGAAAGTTCACCAGAGGGTAAATAGAAACAACATGACTGGTGGTATATGCGGGGATGTAAGCAAAACAGTTGTGATACATCATAAAACCAAAGAAAGATGGAAACACCAATTGGTAAAAGAGTTGTTCTTAGTCGTCGTTCTATTGCGCAGGTTACCAAAAAATGCCTTGAAGTCGAAGCAACAAAGAATTGCAACTTAACCACCAAAAAAGGGCAAAGCGACTTAGGAATTGGTGTGGTTGGTGGTGTATGAGGAGTTTTATTATCTTGAACTCGGATTTACTTGGGTGGAGTTGGGGTTATTTTTATGGGTATAAGATGGTATGGTAATAACTTCCATCAGAAGTATCCATAAGTTAGGATATAACATCTGCAAATATGGTGATATACGTATATATATAATATATTTAATAATATATATATAATATAATATATATATATATTATATTTATATATATTATATTTATATATATATTATATTATATATATATATATTATTTAACATGATATAAGCCACTTGCTAGTGGAACCGCAGCCCCGTACGCCGAAAGGGCATTTTTCAAGATGGGCAGTCACGGATGGTGACCTAACGCGGCTCCAAGATTTCATCCATGGAGATTGCACCGAATGCCTTGGTTGATGATCGGTTGGGGGATTATATGTAGGCCTTCCAGTTGGGTCGATTGAAAAATGTCATCGGTGGAGCTTTCAAAGGAGGTTTTGAAATGAACTAACTTCCAAATTACTTGAACACTATTATAGATACCCTCTGGTTATTTAACATAGCCATGGTGTAGATGGCCCATTTATAGATTGTATACCTACTAAAAATGGTGATTTTCCATGGACATGTTAAATAACCAGATGGTATATTGTTGTTGGTATATTTTCAATTCGCCATATGAGCAGTGGCTGCTAAACCCTGGTTGGTTTAGTTGGGGGATTTTACTATCCTATATATATATATATATTTGGATTATAATAATCCAAGAACGGACAGAGGGGTTTTGAACACTCCGTAATTAGCCATTTTGGCTGAAGTCCAAGCATCGAGATGGACCTGTGTCGAGTCGAGTTGAACAAGGCGGCACAAGGAGTGTATACCACGAGGTTGCTCCTGGCCACCGTGGTAAACTTGGTCGGCGTGATTATGAGAGGGTACAGCAGCTGTTCTTCTTAGCCAACACGGCTCTTGGCATCAGCCTTCTGAAAAGCTTCCTCGATTCCTACATTTCAATGCAACTTCGTCGTGAAAAGCTCAGTTCCAGCCAGGCGGCAAGCTAAACCCATACAGAGACAGGCGCGACCCGAAGGAGTACCATCGGCTGAATGCGCTCAACGGCCAACGCAGGCAGAGCCGGACTTTCGAGAAAGGCTGGCTAAAATCGGAGGCCTTTTATTTTGGTGACAGGTTGTTTCAACAGGCCCCTGCAGCTTTGCTGATAGGGTCTAAGATGTTCTAAAGTCCATCCTAAAACGGCCATTGATTCAAGGAAGCCAATGACAAGCAGATCATAATAAACACATGGTAAATTGGAAGGTTTCACACTTTTTCTTCAACGTTCCCCAGGATTTCGTATGTGTTGAGGTCTTTGGACAGAAAACAGGCCGTAAATCCCTTGAATCCCTTGACGTTTACGTCTCAGTTTTGTCACTCAATCCCTATGAATCACTTGTATTTTCCATGATTTCCCCTCAACCAAATCCAGTAAAAACCTTCCTTATTACTTTAGTTTTCCATAGTTTTCGATAGGTTTTCCAGTCCATGGGTTTTCCATGGGTTTTCTATGGGTTTTCCATGGTTTTCCTCTAGGAACTCCCTGAAATCTGGATCCTGCAGGCATCGTGAGGACGCCCAAAAGACAGCTGCAGCACTGCAGCAACGGCTGCAGGAGGTGGAAACGCAGCAGCGACAGATGGAGCCACAGAGCTGAACGATTCAGAACCGCTGTTGATTGGGGAAATTCACCATAAATCAATGGGATAATATATGGTTAGTAAGGGGAATTATCCCAATATGGTCTTATAATTTACCTAGATAAATAGTGGGATGAACCAACCAGATAGTGTTTATAGTGGATTTGCCCATTAAAAATGGTGATTTTCAATAGTTATGTTAGTTTACCAGAGGGTATCAATAACTGATCATCAATATGATTATTGGGATTATAATATGGGATTATAATACACTAATAATAATATTATCCAATGTAATCCCAATATATTGATGATTGATGATCAATGATAATGATGCTTGGATAACATTAATATGGGATTATAATACACTAATTAGTTATTTACTATTAATACACTAATTAGTTGTGGATTATCATTTATGGGGCAATCATATATTGGGAACATAATAATATATTATAACAGTAATATATTGGGAACATCGTCTTTAGGGTAACATTAATATTAATAATTTGGATTATAAACAGCGGTTCCCACAATTATGAATATCCAATTCCCCCAATTCATATGGATCATCAATATGATAATTCATATGGATTGGATTATGATACATGGATTAGTCCTAATATACATTATGCTAATTTGTCCTGATTATTACTAATAATCCCTTGCCCCAAATACTAAACGTTCTCCCCCCACTCCCCCCCAAGTAATAAACACCTCAGGTGGTTTTTATTATTAGGGTGGTATTTATTATTAGGGAACCTTAATAATAAATTTGAAACCTTATTTTTTTAAAAAAAAAACTATTTCTTTCGATATCAAAATCAATTCAATTTCCTTTTATAACGCAATTCAAATACTGCCAAAAATTGGATTTCGAAGCGGATCCTGTTAATAAATTTGAACCCTTAATTTAAAAAACAACAACTACTACTTTTTTCGATTTCAACATCAATTCAATTTCCTTTTATTCGCAATTAAAATATTGCCAAAAATTGGATTTCGAAGCTTCCCCCCAATATTATAAATTAAAAATCCCAATATAAAAAACTAAAATTTTCGGACGGCCCTAATAATAAACACACCGGGGTTAACTAGCTTTTATTAGTAGGGGGCGAAACACACAAATGGTAGCTTTATTTTTGCATTATTTTCTAAAGGGGATCAATTAAAAGTCAAATTGGCCAATCTGAAATTGTCCATGGTTTCCTGTAGATTTTCCACTATTATCCACTATTAATGGATATGATTCCCTAATAAAAGTGGAATGTAGAAATCCGTTAATGTGGGTAAAACAATGCCATAAACCACCCTTGACTGGGAATGGTAAAACTACCACCTATAAAACTGGTGATTTGGGGGATGGTTTATTATTGTTAGTGGTGATACATTCTAAGTAATATGGTTTAATCACAGTTCGTAGTTATGCAACAAGGTGTTCAAAAGATCTCATAGCTGCAATGTTTTGACACAATTGGCACTGCTGTGGCTAAATGGACTGGATACACGTGACCGTAGACACGTGGCCCTTACGTGCACAGTCTGCAGTCAAGTCTTTGAGCGCCTTGCTGCAGGAACATCTGAGAGACAATCACAGCCTCCAGATCTACGACTGGAATCCCTCACGGGACAAAATGCCAGGAAGTGAAGAGTCTTGCAGACACTGTGGAGCAGTCTTCCAAAGAAATGATGCTTTGCGGCACATCATGACAGCCAGGTGCCCCCACTTTGATGCAGCTGCACCACATGTCACCATGGACCGTCTGGCTCTTACCCTTAAGTGTCAGTTGTGCAGTGAGTCCTACACCAGACAGATTCACCTGGCACACTTGCAGGGAGCTCATTCTGATTTGTGGTTCAAAGCTTTGCCCACGACCAGATTTTTCCTCTCTCTTCTGATGCCAGAGCTGGGTTCACCATCCCCAAACTGGATCGATTTCTGGATCAGATACCGTATCATCAGGTGGCAAGTTGTTGTTAGTAACGTGCTGTTGATTGTTAATTCATATTGTATGTATGATTATCAAATTGATAGTTTAGTGTTGTTGGGAACAACTACCACAGATGTATTATTATGTATTATCATCAGTAATTATAAATATTGATTGGGATCAGATGGGTTTGTCTGAAAATAGTGTACCTGTAAATCCACCGGATTATGATATTTTTACATATTTCTTCCACCGGTAAAATAGACATTTGGGAACATACCCCATTTTCACGGACCCATTCCTCATCCAGTAAGCCTCGAAGAAGTTGCTAAGTGACACCCAGGTTGCGCTTTGCTGAACAGAAAGAAAGGCTGAAGGACACTGAGGAGCAAGACGCTGCGATGACTTTCGGGAATTGAGATGACTTTGGGTATCTAGACATAAAACTGGTCGAGTTTTTTTCCCAATGGAACATGAACTAGAAATGGGGAATATTTTTCCCATGGGATTTTTTGGAATATCTGTTGAGGCCCCGCAAAAACGCAACTCCAAGTACAATTTCAATATGTCCCAACTATCGTCAAATTACCGCAATCGAAGTATGTAATGTGAAACATGTCGTAGAATCCGAATGCGTACATTCCATTGTGACATTCCATCGTGAAGTATGGATATCTAATGAATGCGAAATAAAATATGGGTAAATATTCCGAACCTAGTATCCATGCTTAACTAAATCTGAAAGTTAACTCATTTCACCAGCCCAGCGCAATCCCATCTCGTTAATATTATATACCCCTATTCTCTGGTCCCAAATGTATCCAAATGTGTGGTTTCATCCCTAAACCATGCTTTCTGTATTTTGATAGAAAAAATCCAGGGGATGTTTTTTTCCCCACCTGCCAGGTGATGGTTGTTAGATTTTATGTCAGTTGCCTCCTCCTGCCTCCTCCTGCCTCCTCCTGCCTCCTGCCTCGTCCTCCTCCTCCTCTCCTCCTCGTCCTCCTCGTCGTCCTCCTCGTCGTCCTCCTCGTCGTCCTCCTCGTCCAACTGCGACCCGCGATCCACAGTGTTCTCTGTCGGACCTCAACCACGACCATCCCCGCCCAGTGTTCCCTGC
>Ga0126342_10014882_pt1 | contig 13688 bp, 10 predicted proteins | sample Cyp1metagenome_FD_92528 | JGI IMG/M metagenome (GOLD analysis project Ga0126342, IMG submission 92528) | Coral microbial communities from Lord Howe Island, Old Settlement Bay, Australia - Cyphastrea 1 metagenome | ecosystem: Host-associated > Invertebrates > Cnidaria > Coral ...
ACGGTGGGTACGGTGGGTACGGTACGGGGGGGTACGGTGGGTACGGTACAGGGAGTCCGGTGGGTATACGGTTTGTGCGGTACGGTTGGTGCATGGTTGGAACAGTGGGTGCGTTGCGGTTGGTACGGTGGGTACAGTAGGTACGGCTTGTGCAGTACGGTTGGTGCGGCACGGGGTACGTTGGGGTTGGTGCGGTGGGTACGTTGCGGTTGGTACGGTGGGTATGGTGGGTACAGTACAGTGGGTACGGTGGTACGGCTGCTTGTGGGTCTTGGTGCGGGTTGGTGATTGGTGCGGGTTTCTGGATACTTGTTGGCAATTTTGGCAATTGTTCAGTGCTTGTTGGCTGCTGAAAGCATCTGGCTGAAGCAGCTGAACCAATGGTAAAGGGGGTGGCTGCTAGGCTAGGCCATGCGTTGGCACAGAACATGGCGGCGCCGCGCGGGCGCGGGCCTGTAGGGTGCAGGATGGCTTCTGTTCGGGCAGGACCGAAGGTGATGGGTTTCTTCTTGGTGATAGGCCATGAGATCATCAGGGGTCAGAGACGTGAATCTTGACAGATAGTTGGTTGATGCTGATTGGTTCTAGAGACATGTAGCATGCCATATCGTATACCTTCAGAACCTTCATATAACCATCAATATTATTACGACAACTACCATTGCTACTGTATCATCCTATATCGATCATACCGTTTCATATCATATTACATTCCACCGTTTATAATATGAAACAATACATGATATAATATAAGAGTATCGCATTGTTTCAAGTAAGGCATGGAATTGTCATGTTGGTCCCAAATCTGTTGATTTCGACTGGGATGGGTCATGGGTCCTAGTCACACTTTGATTTTTTGGTTTTGGTTGCCCCCTTGGGTAACTGGCTAACTATATATAACTTATATAACTGAAACTTTGTTGTATCATCTCAGACCCCACAGCTTGTGGAAGGAAAGCGCGTTGTTCGAGAACGGCGCCGCGTCACGGGGTTGCTCGAGAAAGTGAGGTGTGGTCCGCATAGATTTCCAAACGTTGAACTTGATTTTTTGGTTAATGGGGCGCAAATAACCCAACCCCACAAGAACTACTTTCTTCGAGTGATGCCCACCACGACACACTACGTATTCTGATAGTTTTTGACGTAGGCAGCATCTGTTCTTCTTACATTTTATCTGACATTCTTTCTGTTTGATATCTGATATCCTTTCTGGCATATCATAAGTGACATTCTTTCTGGCATTCTATCTGGGATATCTTGGGAGATTCTTTGTGGTTGAGGTCCAGCGGGGAACACTCTGATCCTGCGCTTGCTGTTCGGGTCCGGTGGGGAACACTGCGATCTAGGTCTTGCAGTTGAGGTCCGGCGGAGGCGGAGGAGGTGGCGGAGGGACAGCTGACATAACATCTAACAACCCTCACCTGGCAGGTGGTGAAGTACAAACTTTTCCGCAAGGAAACCCGCTAAGTTTTCTTGTCAGTACCAGACGCACAGTTGTTTGTATTGCCTGATGTCTTTTAGCTAGAGCTGTACCTTTATCAGATCACTTTTTATCATACAATATTGGTTTATAATGTTTACAAGTGCAAAGCACAATATGCTATAGTATGCACGTTTGATTTGAACATCAAAGAGCTACGCAGCATCATGAGATGATGTTGTTTCAATGTTGCCCGGTGAATCAGGGGCAAGATCAGCAAGTACAACCGGAACTCTGCTGTTCAACGGCAAGATGTCATTTTCCTTGATGGTCAGAAGGAATCCAAGATCCGTGGCAAAGGCTTATGGGTTGGTATGTGGCTGTATGGGATGCCAGCACGCGCACACACACACACCTTAGTGATGACAAGACCGTTTGCTTGAAGCAATAAACGTTTATTAGTATCAAAAACGTATGCATTGGACAATACTCCCCTAGGATCGATGATGTGACTTGTTGTTGGCGACGCACAATCACACATGCATCACTGCATCGCATGAATCTCTTGATTCGGTGATTGATGTACATTTTAGCTGTTTGTTTTTTTTAAGCATGTTTGGCTTTAGCAGGTTTTTTAAAAGAACATTTCCTATGTGAGCCTACAGTACCCGATCCTGCTTTTGATATCTTATTTGGTCAGATGTTCAGACTACTCAGATAATATGATAAGGATATGATATGATGATATGATTCGATTATGTTATTTCAATTTTCAGTTCAGTCCCAACTGTTTTCCCAACACATGTCAGTTGCGAGGGCAATACAAAAGTTGGACATCAGCTGCCATCCTTAGAGTATCGTCAGCGGCTCAGAATTGACAAAAACCTTGGGAATTTTGAAAGTTTTCATGTCGTCCAAACCCCAAAGAGATTTTCAGGGTAACTTACAGCCTTACTGACATGACTCGACATACCATGTGGTTTTTGGTCGATGCTTCATCGGGGATGCCTTTCCACAGACCATTGTGCTTTTTGAGGCTGGGGCGATCAGTGGCGGAGATGCTGCAAGGCATGAGAGCCAAAGAATGGGGCAGGGCCAAAACTTCCCGGTCTCAAATCCAAGAGCCCAACGATGTGTCTTGATGTGTCAGAGGTATTGTGAAGGTGGGGGGATTATTGTTGGTCATGTCCAAATAAAAATCGGATGTGACGCGGTGTCATGACGTTTATACCTAGGTTTAGCCTGAACTCCATCGCGTTTTGGATGGGATCTTCCACCGCAATGATTTCGAAGGCTGGTTTTGCAGCAGTCGTAGTTGGGTGCTCTGCAGAGCGGGAGGGAAGAAGAGAGAGAGAGAGAGGGAGAGAGAGAGAGTGATGGAGAGACAGACATGATTTCGCGATATCGTCATGTCATCTTGAATTTTGAATTCGCGTGGCCAAGGGGGGGAGGGCAGGATGGCCAAAAAGATCAATGCTTTGGCTTTAATTCGCCACTAATGCTACAGACATTTGGAAATAACATGAAATCGGGCTGGCCCATGTCCATTACTGAGCTCAAAAAGATCTGTGGTCTGTGATGTAAGAGCGAGAGAGTTTTCCACTCACTATCCCATGAACTACATGAATATTAATAAAATGTTGGCAGTTTGATTCCACCAAGCAATGGCAATGGTGGTTTTTTTCTTTACTAGTGGCGCAGTTGTTTTGTGATTTGCTGTTTCATTGTTTCTCACTTACACGGACACGTGTCTCTACGCCATGCCAGGCAAGAAACGCGTTGAGCAATCTCTATCTGCAGATACAGTCGCGTAAGGCACAGGCAATCGGACAGGACAGGGCGATTGGTGTGGACTGTGGATTACATGTTTTGACAGTTGGTGGTTGCCAAATCTCAAGTCGGCAGGGTTTGGCTCAACAAAATCCGGTCTTGCTAGGACGGGATCCCACTCATTGGCTTTCATTTGGAGTTTGACGAAACGGGGCAAACCCATTACATCTGTCAAAATCTGTTCAAGACGGTCACCACCCTTGCAGTTCTGGACTCTTGCTCGATTTGTGGGATGGGCGATGGGTCATTCAGGCTTTCACAGATTATTTGGAACCGAACTGCATCAATCTGTCGGGTCAAGATTATTTGATGTCATGGCAAATGATAGTCATGGATAGCTAGTCATCATGGTCTGGTAGCCCGAGGCAACCCGTTTGACTTTGCTCTGGACAACATCCGAAGATATCGACAGTCCACTCCACTACATGCCTGTCCGAATCCCAAGATCACACAAAACTTCTTCAGCCAAGTCCAAGTGCTTGTCTTCAGCCAAGTGCTCTAAGTTAAGCAAGTTGCTTTTCTGGGGGAAAGAAGTAGCTGGTGTTGGGGCTTGTTTCGCAGGTGGTGAATGTGCCAGTTGCGCTCCGAGATAAGACAGCGCGATCAATGTGGGAGGGGATCCTCAAAGCATCAGTTGCACACCCTTGGAGCTTCTAGGATGATTTGCGGACAAGTTACCAAAAATCATCCACATCCACATCCAACTAACATCGTCCCCCTTTTGAGTATTGAACACAGAGATTTTTAAAGTTCTCAGAATTCTAGACTGGCCAAAACATAATTTATATTAATTTATTGGTTTTGATGAACGATGCCCCTGGTGACAATGATACATCACTATACGTCATCACATCTTTACTCTTGGTTTGTCCTGTCGATTCGATATAAAATAAAATCGGATTTTGTCTCACCCACTGGCTCATTTGATGTATGATTTGGTTGAGTTGGTATGACATATCTCTGTGTGGTACTGCTTTTGTTATTGTTACTTGAACTTGTTACTGTGGTTTGACCCGAGATGAAGAAGACAAAATGATCACAGTCATGGACCAGCGACCAGAACGAAACAAAATCATCATCAGAGTCCAAAACTAGAATCTGAAATCTTTACCTAACTCAAAGGCTGAACCAGACTATACCAAATCACTCTTGGGAAGTCAGATTGTAAAGCGGTATACACCATGTTCAAGTCGACATGTTCTCGTGATGAGGCTTCGCTGAGAGATGCAAGCTGTTGGTTTGCACATTTGTGTGCGATGGGGCCAGAACGAACAACTGCATGATCAGAACGGTGGCGTCAATTGCGCCGGAGAATGTGTTGGCTGCTTCCCCAGCGTGATGTGAGTATTACGAGGTTACAAGGTTGGAACTTGATTTCCTTTAGGCGCCTATGTGCAGTCAGTACGGTCGGTTGTCGTTTCAGGTTGGTCCATTTCACATAGTCACACATGACTCATGACTTATGACACATGTGGTTTCTTGCTGTCTTGCATTCATTGACTCTCATTTGACTTAGGTCTATCATCAAGGGTGTTTGCTGCAAGGACCTTAGTTCACGCCCAAATAGTGACACTGTTTAGTTGATCATGATCTGACTACCTGACTGATTCCATGTGGTTGATGTCGCTGCATTGATTTGTTTATCTTTCTCGGGACCTGGGGAAGTTTAACCACAAGGCATGAAGCCAACCATGTGACCGAAGTTGCGCTCAAGACGCTGGGAGACCTTCCAGACATGTCCCGCACCTAGTTGGTTTTGGTTTTAGTGCTTCAAAGTCCTTCAGAATCTTTAAAGTCAAATTCGCGATGGGCAATTGCCTTGGGATGCTGGATGTGAGTTGAACTTGACGAAAGTCAAAGCGTGACGTGAAACAACACTTTCACTTTTGTGACCGGTGTGATGGGATGACATGATATGTGACATGGTACCGTGCGATTGGGAAACTCATGCCGGCTGATTTTTCAAGAGCACATAGTCTTATTGTTTTCTGGTAAAACTGTTTATCATCTTGTTTTCATTCTGAATTCATGTAACTATGGACCTTGGGCACACGTGGGATTCCTGACATCCCAGCCTGATTGCGAGGTTTTGCTTGTCATCCCTTCTGACAAACGGAAGTCTGTTTCTGGACGTGCTGACGCATGCCCACAGAGTTCTGTGCAGAACTTTGAAGATATCATTTGACCAGCGTGTCTCTCAGTCTGATATTTTGAAAGCTGGCGTGGACTTGAACTTGAACATGACTTATTTGCCGTTTGTACATGAGTCATGTGACACATGTGACACTGGGACACCACGTCACAGACACAGACATAAAACGCATTATTGATTATTGTTACCATTCATAGGTCAAGTTATCACAAAATAAATGCTAAAGAATAGTAACATGAATCAAAATCAAATAGACTTGGTAAAGCATACCGCACCACAGAAGCAGAGACAGAGTGACGCATATGGACCTATGGATCATATGGAGAAACCTTAATATTGCGAATATTGTCATCCAAGGCCATCGGATGAAGACCATGTGTACGCGAAGAGCCTTCTGGAACACGCAATGCATCTGAGTTGGGGCACCAATGATGGCATTAGACTTTGGAAGTGAAAGTTGAACTGCAAATTACAAGTTCATCATTCATTGGAGTTTCCTTTTTGGCTGTTTTTTTGGTGTAGCAGTGGCAAGCCATGAGAAAGTTGCAACCTGTCCATCTTCCTCTGGCAACAAGGTCCTAGCCACGTCCGGGACACTGCCAAGCTGAGCGAGCGCAGTGTGCAGGCTTCCCAAGAACTGCTGCGATTGGCAAATGGGGATCCATCCTCAGAATCTCAGTGTTGTGTGACTCGCTTGGTTTCCCACCATCAACCTAGACATAGTAAAGTGGAAGTAGGACTGACTGAACTGAACAATCTGTATGAGGACCATTTCAGGACAATACCACGTGATCGTGTGAAATTTGTATGAGGATTGGCGTGCGCAGACCATCACTCATCACTGTGGATTGACCTGCTGCAAGTCAAGGGAAGAATCTTGCAGCGAGCCCAGTCATTGTCACTAAACTAAATTGAAAACTGAAATCATTGCAAATGGCAATCAGGCCAGAAGATGTGGCTTGCAATCATGGCTGTGGTGTGTGCCCCTAAGTTTTTGGAGCCTCTGCGTGATTGACCGACAACATACTGTTCATTTACGAGCCATTATCGGTGTTCTAATTCAGACTGACACATTTGATTAGAGATGATATTGGTATAAATGATTTGCATGATCATTAACTAATATAAACAAGGAAACATGTTTTTTGATATCGATATGGTGTTTGTGCTTTCTCAATGGTCAGAATTTCATCCGGGCAACCAGGTTTCCCTCTAGACCCAAGATTCCGGTGTTGTCGAGATGGACAAGCACGGGTGACTGTCTTCGCTTCTTCTTGTGCGATCCCAAGTTGGTGCTAGGATAAACTGGTATGTGTCATGTGTTTTTGTAGCATCTTGCAATTAGAAAATGTGGCTCTACCTGCATGTTCACTTCGATGTTAATTTCCAGTCTTTGCCTCTAGAGTGGCAGCTATACCCAGCTATATTTTTCAAAATATGCGATATGATATGATATGATATGATAAGTATTAGGTCCGTATCAGTGATGTTCCAATAAAACCCTTGCATTCAGGTTAGCGCTCGGTTTTCATGGCCTGTTTCAGCAGGCATGGTAGCGGACTAAGTTCTGGCACTACCACACGCATGTCAGATGACAGGCATGGTGACGCCATGAACCAATCACGTCTCATCGCCAAGCGGCCAAGCAGCTCACAGGCTGTCTTTGCACGGTGAGGCAAGGAAATTTCTGCAATTAGTTTCCCATTATATTGTACTTAACTTATACCATTCATCTTATCAATGATTATCAGTTTGAAGATCCGTGTAGCTCAACAGACCAACCTAAGCCCTAAGCCTAAACAGTTTACAGCATTTTTCACCAACAGGCACCATTCTCAGCAGTGGATGTGACCGCAACAGCTGCAAGCTTGGGACTTCCAACTGACAGCGATGAGTACCGAAGGGAGATGAGGGTAAGGTCGAAGAGGGCGTCCATGTTTCTGCAGAGACCCACAACTATGCCCAACCTGCTAATCAGTACACATTTCATCTACGAGATCGAACAGATTTTGTCGGGGCCCCATTTCAATCAGAGTGGCCATTTTCTAGGTGTTTTCGTTGCCGTTGCCAGTTGTCTGTGTTTTCTCCTATCTGGTTTTTCAAAAACTACTTGCAGGAAGAACTGAACAAGTCGATCCTATGTTTAGATTCAGCCTAGGTACTATTTGTTTGATGGGCAGAGAGAGAAGTTATGGCTGCAGAACGATGCAACTGCTTTGCCTGCAGTGGTTTTTGCATCCCCAGACAGGCACGAGTCATACTGTAAGTAGTTACACTGCAGGCTGGGATTCAGATATCTTGTTTTCGACTGCTCACATCAGGTCCCCTGCAGCGAAGGCAATTGAAGCACAGACTGCGGTGGCCCTTGGTGGCCTCCCAGTTTGCATGCGAGGCGTGTTGTAGGTGATAGCCTTTTGCTCAATCTACACAGTGTGACACAGTCAGTGTGTGTGTGTGTGCATGTGTGTGTGGTTGGTAGGTGGTTATACATGCATATACTTAAATAGGATGATAGAGGCATGTGGTGATGGAGTCTTTACAACAGTGCTGCTGGCTTTGCTGTCTGCCTATATTGCAGTCAGATTTCATATCAAGCTATCAAGCATCTTCCCCACAGTTTGGTATCGACGTCTTGGTTTGGTATACGGTATCTTTGGCAGGCTTCGATGCCAAAGACTTGCAGAGAGCACAGTTCTCTTTGTTCTCCATCCTTGCTCACACCTATCATCGGCTACTGTCTCGGTTTCAGGCAAATGAAGCGCTATCAAAGTCAAAACTGCAACTTTCAACAGATGCCTGTTGGGGTCGGTGTATTGATGTGCCCGCAGGTGTTTCCACACCGACTGGCAGCATTGCTCGACAATGAGATTTCTCAGAGAGATAAGGTTGCACTTGCAAACCATTTCTGCTCTCTGAAAATGTGCTGTCTGGACACATTCTCGACCCGGCTGAGAAAGTACATGGAAGTGTGAGCCTTGATTCATGTCATGCAGCATCTTCCAATGCCACCATAGGCCCACGGCTATAAACGATAAGCGTTTTTTGAGGCAACCGGATTTGGGCCAGATGATTTGGCCATGCCACAGGGACGTTTGCGCAGGGTGGTCATGCCCTCAGTTTTACGTTGAAATGTATGACTGACAATAAGACTAGATGTCTGGACTCGGCTATGAGAACGACAAGAAACTGCAGCTATGGCAAGTACACATTGCAAGATTGGTTCACCATACTAGTTTCATTTATACATGCTCAGCACCGCATAATATAATATGATAAATTATATGAAATAAATTATGTGTGTGTGTCTCTCTCTCTCTCTCTTTCACTCTCTTTGTGTCTGTTGGTAGCAAGGTCATATTGGCTTCCAAACGGAAATTGACGAACAGCGAGCTGGAGTGCAATTTCGCGCGTGCAGTGAGCCAAAGACTGTGGGTATCTGAGTTTTGCTTCTCAAAGATTCTACTTGAAGAAAAATATGGTCCTGGTCGGCCAAGGGTGACCCGTGGACGAGCGCATGGATTGGATTCAATGGCAAGAGCCTGGGTGATCGAATATCAATTCAGTCAGAGCCAGATCAGTTTTCCCTATGGCTCTCTTGCAACACTAGTCATGCTAAGGTTTCAAAGTTCGTGCTGTCCGAACTACAAAAGGAGCACCAGCAGGCACGTCTGAGCCACTTTGACTTCGAGAATGCACATGAAGGACTGCCACTACATATGCACAGGCTGAACAAACGCAAACGTATTTTTTTTATATCTACCAATCAATCATCCAACGATTGCAGTCGACACTTGAAATTCACTTGCCAGGGTCGTAAATACACACCTACCGACTGACATACAAAACGCAACAAGATACTATACCAGTTACAGTAAATCTTTTTATATTATGCTCTGTGCTACTTGCGGTTTTTGATTTTTTACTATTTATATGATTCGATTGTGTTGTATTGTTACATTCTTAATGTTGTGTCTCTAGTTCAAATCTTTGTATTGCACATACATGCACATACATGCACATACATAAATTCATACATTCTTAGAGTCATGCATACATTCATACAGACAGACGGACATACACACATGCAGACAGACATACATACATGAATGCATGCATGGAGCAGGCACAAATACATCCATCCATCTAGACAGACGGACGGACCGCCAAACGAACAAGCATAATCACGCATACACACATACACACATGTCACATACCCGCATACGCACATGCATGCATGCATGCATGCATGCATACATACATACATACGAACACGCATACATAGATGGATAGAAAGATAGGTAGACAGATAGGCAAAGATCAATAGCCTATAATTTAGAGTGATACGCTATAGGACTTGGCCGGTAGCACTTGAGATTCCCAGTGTTTATGTCTCCAGGACCCTCAGACAAAGCCAGCAACTACAACGGTTTCACCCTGCACATGGCTGAACACATGAAGCACCGAGTCATTTGACACGTTTGAATGAGGGTTTGACAATCTATATCCGCAGTGCCTACTAGCTTACTAGCTGCTTTGATAGATACGTCTTGGTGTATCAGTCCTAAAGTCATCAGGTGATTCTGCCTGGGGAAACACCAAACGATGCGAGAAAGCGAGCCTGGGAAGCAGCACGTCTTGCATGGGAGACGCAAGTTGGTTGCGACAAACAGGACAGGTTACCTAAACAAACGAAAACGCAATGTTGCCTAAACACCGAAGAATCTGCCAACCACCAATCTTTTCTTTTTGAATGCAGGGATTTTGCTTAGGACCTCCAGATTCCAGATTGTAGTTTCAGTATGAGATGTGATGTGCCCATGATGATTTCAGGAGAAGTCAGCCCTAGCTATCGCCTCCAACAAATTGAAACGGTCTCAGTCAGATTCTGCTCTTGCGCAGCATGGTCGTCAAGATGAAGCAGTGCTTGTGCACCAGCAGCAGACTTCTCAGTCTCAGCTGCCCTTTTCTGACTTTTGTGACGAACATTTTGCAATTTCAGAAGCTACATTGGACCAAGTGCGGTCACAGTGTGACGGCAACTGGATAGATCAAAACCACAGAGAGTTTCGTGAAACCCATGGTCAGTTCGTTGAATATACTGATCAGACAGCATCATTTCAAGAGCATGAAGAAACGGAGGAAGAAGACAAGTGCTGTCAAACCTCCTTTGGCCCTGGAATTTGCAAGGAACAAGTTGCTGGCGAACTGAGAACAAAGTATGACACCTTGTTTTCAGAAGTGGTTGACATCTTGAGAACTGCAAGGGATGTCAGGCGTCATGATGGGTACGTGGCCCAGCACCCTCTGATGTTGATTTGCTCTCAGGACCATGATGCAGTTGGAGAGGGTAGATTCACAATTGTTTATGTCTTCTTGCTCACCCGGATGAGTTTCAATCCTTTTGACTCGACGCTGCTGCAGTTTTCCATGGCCAGCGAATCAGAAGCAGTGATGGCCACAGACAATGGGCGTGCAGTGTTGCATCGCCTGCAAGTTCTTCTTTTCAACATTGCACAGACACCTGATGTGTACTGTGTCAAGACTGGGTCTTACAAGGCTATTTCTTTGAATTCAATCAAATTGGACGTTGCATCCTTGATGCGTCCCTGCGTTGCCACCAGAGTTCCTGTCCAAGACGAAGGTGTTTCCGATGGCAGTGAGGGAGAAGAAAGATTAGGATTGTCTGTCAACACTACAAGACAAGCTATGATGAGAGCATTGCAAGGAAGCAAAGTGAACAAACCAGTGAAAAAAAACAATGGGAAAGGCAATGGAAATGGAAACAGAAAGAACAACACAGGTCCTCCAAAAGGCAAATCACGTTCAAAGGTCAAGTCAAAAACAAGTGCCATTGCAGACACCAGTCAAGGGGACGTGGACAAAGCCGGCAAACTGGACGAGGACACTATGAAGGAATGGGGTGTTGCTTTGGAACACACTTTGGGTCCAGTTCCTGTTCCCTTGAAGAACCCATCCAAAAAAGAGGCCTCCTCCTCCAGCCTGCCAGGGGTGCAGAAGCAATCTGGCCCACCACCAATTCCGATTATGTCTTATACGATGCCTTGGAGGGATGTGCGAGGATATTGCTGGGAGTTCAATGCGGATTCTGGCAAAGCACGTCATTTGGGCCCATGCCTGAGATGATTCGGACACAAGCAACCGACACATCCACAAGTGGACTCAAAATCATGACTGCGACATACTGTGACTGTGACTATAAAAGACTTTATCGATATTGTGATTTGATTTAAAATGACATGATTTGATATGAAAATGAAATGAAATGATTTGATTTGATTTGATATGATATGATGATAACATGACATGAGTTGGATTTGGATTCAGGTTTGATCTAGCAGCATCTACCATACCACACTTCTGTCTATCACCGGCCTGACAATACCGCGTGAGGCCGTATAACTGAAGTTCGGCCAGGGGAAAAGGATCACAGCATTTCGGTCAGGTGTGGTCCCAGCCTCAATCAGTTTTGCATTTTTGCAAGTCGATTCTTTTTATATATCTCTCGGTGTGTTTTTTGCCCATGTCTTCAGTCTGTACCAAGAATCTTGTAGATAGAATGTAGAGGAACAGAGGAACAAATACGTCTGTAGTCTGTAGATGGCAATATTTTGTTCTCTTCTTTCGCCTCCAAATCCAAGAATTTTCAGCTTGAATTTCAGGTTTACATGCCAAATGCGTCAAGATCATGAGCGCGAAGCGGCTGGGGCATGACCAAGAACCGTCCCTTCTACAGTGGCTGTCGGCAGGAAAGAATTTTCCCAATAAGGAGGATGCATCTAAACATCTGGCTGAGCTGCTTGCATGACATAATGACATAATGACATAAGCATACATAAGCTGTGTGATTCAGCCATTCGTGTCATTGAGAAAGAGAAAATTTCACGTTCTTCTTTGATGTGATTCGAGAATGATGGACGGCATTGACTGCATAGATTGACTAGAAAAAAAAGAATGTCAGAATATCAGAACATACGAACTCATCTTTTTACAAGAGTCTACAGCCTGAGTATCATTTTCATATATTGAGTGATGACAGCTGCATTGCTGTTTGCACTTTCCATTTTGCTGCCTTCAGGTTGGGGACGTTTGTTCGATACTGACTGGCGACAGATTTGCTGGATGACTATCGATGCTGGACCACTCACAGGCTGACATTTGAGAAGTCAAGTGCAAAGTCTCACCCTTTGTGTCACAATTTCCAATTATGTCAAGCTATGCTTTTACGTTCCGTGCAATCACCCATGCAAATTTGCATGATGTCAATGTGGGATTTCTTTCCGATGGCCTTGAAAGCCACTATGCACATCGCATGTGCAGAAAGATTATGACAATGTGGGGGAATGAATAAAGTGAACTTGCGCTTACGCTTGATGACTCACATGACTCATACAAATTTGGCCCTGCTGCTTCCCTGGATAGAAAGCTAGAGACATTGACACAGACACAGCCACTCTATGCACAGAGTGCTGATCAGATCACAACTTGACATGATGACTTACAACAAATCAATCCAACCTCAACATGTGAGGCTCAAGCCTTGTGACATTCCAACTACCTTCAACGTTCAATTCAAGTCTTTGCGTGTGTTACTCTGCACATTGCACCCTTGTGGAACGCCAATTCTTTTCAAGATGGAGATGCACGTGCCAACTCCAAAGACAGTCAACGTCAAGAAGCAGAGCAATGCATCAGCCAGGTGTTTGGCGGAAGCCCCAACACCACCCCCAGGAGTCAGCTATCCTCCTGATTTTCACCACAAGCGATGCAGGAGGTGCGGGATTTGGACATGCAGTCCCGCCCAATACAACCAAGCAGAGTCTCCAGAGCATGCGTGGGGGCCTGTGGTTGCCTGGGGGAGAGGATCGATTCTCAATCCTCAGGGTTCACATTGCTTGTTGTGCAAAAAGGCGGGGCAGGGCTCTTTTAAGTTTCAGTGTTTCACTGTTTCACTTTCTTCACCTGTCATCCTATGCCTATGCAGTGCTTATGTCCTTAGCAATCCACACCCTTGAGCCCAGAGTACTGTACCGTACCCACCGTACCCATCGTACCGTACCCACCGTACCCACCGTACCCACCGTACCCCCCGTACCGTACCCACCGTATCCCCCGTACCGTACCCACCGTACCCCCCGTACCGTACCCTAGCGTGACATTTTGGGGGTACGGTACGGGGGGTACGGTGGGTACGGTACGGGGGGTACGGTGGGTACGGTACGGGGGGTACGGTGGGTACGGTACGGGGGGTACGGTGGGTACGGGGGG
>Ga0126342_10014883_pt1 | contig 13685 bp, 4 predicted proteins | sample Cyp1metagenome_FD_92528 | JGI IMG/M metagenome (GOLD analysis project Ga0126342, IMG submission 92528) | Coral microbial communities from Lord Howe Island, Old Settlement Bay, Australia - Cyphastrea 1 metagenome | ecosystem: Host-associated > Invertebrates > Cnidaria > Coral ...
CCTGTACATGTTCTTCCCAAAACTGCCAAAAAGCTTCAGAACGCGCCTGATTGGCTGTCTTCGCTGCTTTATCAGCATACCCATTGTGAAAGAACTTCCAAACTTCAGCCGCATTGCGAGCACTTTGCAGAGTGCGATGCGCCTCGACCTTCTTCACCTGCAGGTTCTCTGAGCCCAGGGCATCTACGGACACAGCAAGCCAAGTCCACAAGTCACTGTTAGGGCGGTTGACCCCTTGTTTCAGCTTGTTTTTGCAGAGCAGGTGCAGTTTGTTAACAACCCCAAGACAATCTGACCAGATTCTCACAGGAGCGCCATAAACAGAAGCCCAGTGCACAACATAAGCCACCGCAAACAACTCCGCACGGAACGCAGACTGACAAACACCAGGCAAGACGGAGGCACACAGGACCGCAGTCGCCTCGGGAGTCCATGACGACTGTGCAGACGGAGCCAAAACAGCAGACCACGCAGCGACACGGTACATGGGTTCAGACTGCCACATACAAGATCCATCCGTGAAGACATCGTTCCATTGACCGGGAACAAGGTTCCGAGACGGGGCCAACACCTGTGACGGCAATGCAGCAAGCAAGGAAATCCAACGCTGCCATGTCGGAGGAAGCAAGGCCCATCCACGCAAAGACAGGGCTGGGGGTATGGACTCCCACACCGGAGTGGCATCAGGAGCAAGCTCGGCACGCAAGTCAGTGTGCTGACAGCACTGCCAGTAACGATGAGCCAGCGTGTCTGTTTGGCCACACCAGCGACATTGGTCAGATTGGGGAGTCCATTTGGATTTGTACGACTCTGTGAACAAACCACCAACCAAACCAAACCGCAGCAACGCTTGATCATCAGGAGGCAATTCACTGAGGAGACTCCTCGTGAAAGCAACATCCACTTGCCAGATTCCAGCGAAATCGGTTCTATGACTGACTTTGGCCGCTACGACTTGGGTCCAAGCCCATTGCAATCGCAGTTCAAGCTCGGCATAGTTGCAGTTGGCAAGGGAGAAACATCCAAACCGGTCATGGACCTGACCCCACCTATCCACCTCAAATCCAACCTGTTGCAAGCGGGATAACAAGATTGAAGCAACGGTGTTGGGAGGTAAGTCCAACTCCCCATGGGCAACACATGCAACTGAAGAAGTCCAAAAGTCCATATCACAGTTGGCTCGGGCAGTACGGCAAGTCCAAGAAAGAGCAACCAACTGAGGGTCTGTCCACGGCTCTACCAAACCAAGCAACACATGTGCATTCACGCCTGGCTTTTGGAGGGCAAGGGCCGACTTGGTCCGTCTGCGCAATTCAGTCCAGATGTGATCACCCAAGGGCGCACTGGCGACAGCATGCAAACCTCTCGGCCAAGCCACTGCTCGCAACATGTAGACTTTAGCTTTGTAGCGGGCTTTGCTGGCCCTGAGTTTGGGCCAAAAGTCTTCGAGGGCGGCAAGGCGCTGGGTAACCGTCCGATTGGTGAACTGTCTGGACACACCAAAATGGCCTCCAAGTTCTCTGGCATGGTGAACCACCTGAACTCCATGTTCCCGGAGGGTCTGGCGCACTTCAGCATTGGTTGACCAGGCCACTGTCTTCTTGCGGTCGATCGTAAGATCAAGCAAACCAGCAAATTCCACTACCAACTCCAGTTGTCGAACTGCAAAAGTGGGATCCCAAGCAAAGACATGCCAATCGTCAACATACGACAACGACCGCACTGGAGCTGCTTGGTACGAAATCCAACAGTGAAAGAGGTGGTCAACCAACAGCATACCATACACACTGAGACCACAACCCTCGGCCAGACCAGTGGATGTCAGAAAGCCTGCAGAAAAGGACTCACGGACCTTGAAGTGCCGACGCATCTGAGCCAATCCCCCTGCCCAAGCTGTGGTAACAGCATGTGGTGCACCTGCAAGAACAGCCAAACACAACGCTGGAAAACGGGGTATGCAATTGAAGCACTTCTCGATGTCGGCTGAGATGCCGCTGATTGGCTGGTTGGTACTGTACGCATTTTCAATTTGAAGCAAGAGATGGTGCCACAGGTCAGCTGCTTGTCTGCCTTTGCGATTTCCGTACACCCCAACATGAACCCAATCATTGGCCCACCCAAGGAGGTGTCTGGATTGGAGACTGGACCATGCTCTGTAAGCCAAGCCAAAAACAGTAATAGGCCTGTAATCGCCGGGGCCTGAAGCTGAAGGCGATTTGGCCAACGAGTGCACTTTGCCTGACAGCAGTTGTTGGGGCCAACTACCGTCGGTTTCTGCCCGTCGGAAGGCATTGACAAGGCTCTGCAACGTGCCATCATCAGCTTGGATCAGGTCATTCCTGCTGACGCCATCCAGACCGGTGGCTGCATGTTTCTTCTTCCGGTGAACTTCTGCCCGCAGGAGGTCTACATCCACTGCAAGATGAGGGATGGCAACAGGCTGCAGTATGGCACTAGCAAATCCCAGCAGCTGATCCCATTGTCGGAAGGACGTGTTGTCATGTCTGCACCATCGCTGTTGCCACTGAACATGAAAGGCTTCAAAAATTGTGCGCAAGTCACCGATGGGTTCTGACTGAACTACAGCATCGCCTGACATAACATGTTCAAGGTCATCAAGCCAGATCTTGTCAGCTTCGGCATGAATGACGGTTTTGGCAGAGCCCCCAACCCAGACAGGCATGTCAGCTCGCACAGCGGTTGACATTGGCAAAGTGATGGCACATTCAAACTCGTCTACCTCAGCGACTTGACTTTGGACCTGGTGCAAAAGGGACTCGACAGGTTCAGCAGGTGCTCTCGCAACATCTTTAAACACCAAGGTGCGATCAGCATCATGTTGGGCAACTCGATGCGCAGCTCTAGCTTGGGTCAGACGCTGCTCCAGAAGGCGAACTTCGGCTACCACTGCATCAAAAACATGATGGGCAACACTGGACGACGGGCAAAACTGGGGCATGACGGCGGGATCAGCAGGGCTAACATACAACCGGTTAGGCCACCAAGCAGAGAAGGTGGGCGCAAACCCTTGGGCACGCAGCACTGAAGTCCAAAGTGCAATTCCATGCGTGGTGTCAACTGTTTTACCAGCTTCATGATTATCAACCCATCGGCAATAATTTTGCAGGCGCCGAAGTTGCTTGAACTGTTTGGCATGAATGCTGGAAAAACCAAAGAACGTAGGTTGGGCTTCATGCTTCCTACCTTGCTTCAGTGGAGCGTGTCTACCGACCACATGCTTAGGACATGTTTGCTGGCCTCGACCTCCCATGGTTGGATTCCATTCTGCAGCAAGTGTTTGTTGAGCCATACCCTCCCGCTGAGTCCAAAGGGCAGCATACTCTGCAGTGGGGTCAGTGGCATCGTGAAATCCAAAGGCAGAACAAAGGGGGGGCACATGAGTCCAGTCAACAGGTTTGGGGCATGGCCAAATGAACCGCTCCATGTGATGCACTCCACCGGCAAAACGTGCAACAAGCACAGAGTGATCAGCAAAGGTTTCGTGATCAATGGTCAAGTCCAAGAAGGCCAAAACAAGTTCCGGGGACAACCACAAATGGTCTTTCCTGGTGACCCCTTTGCATGTGGGCTGAACTGGGGCGCCAGTACGTGCTTGGAAAAGGTCCTGCACTTCAACCCAGCCTGCAGCTTGAAGACGGGCCACAACCTCAAGGTCAGATGGCTCAAAATTCCAATCCCCGCTGAAGAACCTGGGTCCATGCAGAGTTTGAAGATGGCTGAATGCAAAGTCCAAAAGTTGCTCAGTCTGGTGGTGAGCATCAGCATGTGTTTTCCCTGCAGGATAGCCATACACCACTGCACCGGTGGCCCACCCAACACTGGTAAAGAAAGACCCAAATTGGATGCGGCTGGTTTCATACACATCAGGCGGCCATGGCGTGGCCACTGTTCGACTTGGCACTGTAGCAGCAAAGGCCACTCCGGCATACTGCCCAGCTTCACTGGAATTGGCTCTGGCAGCAAGTGGTGCACCTGTCAGCACCTTCTTGTATCGGGAACTCATCGCTTTCAGGCTCGTGGCAAAGCCACGTGTGGATCCTTTGGTCAAGTGAGACTCAGAAATGGCTAACACGTCGGCATCTATGCTGTTCAAAATCTGGTATTCCCCTTGTAATCCGCTGGGATTACAAATCCCGATCGACCAGGTGGTGTCAACAGCTGGGCCTGGGACTTGTGCTTCGCCAATTCTGCAACAAAGCAAAAGGCACACCATCGTGAAAAAAGCCCTGAACGGCCAAAATGGCCATGGGAACGCCCTACGCTTGGGCCATTTCGTAGGGTTCCCGGACCTTCATTCAGTCCTACTCTTCTTGGACAAAATGGTCTCTACGCGAGACATTTGATCCGACAACATGTTCTGCATCTGCTTGGACTGGAGGTCCATTTGCACCAGCATCTGTTGTTGTAAGGACTGAACCTGTGCAGTCTGCTGGGTGTGGTTGTCGGTGACGACATGCTCCAACTGCGTTTGGCGGCCAGCAAGTTGTTGAACTTGCTGTTCCAACTGCACCAAGCGTTGGTCCTGATCGTCCACTTCCATGGTCTCTGCAGCTTGAGGGATCTTGGCCAAGATGCTACGTTCCACTCTGTCCTCCAATTCCTGCAGGACGTTGGCGGTCGGCATCGGTGTGGACACAACTGGTGCATTGGCCAATGCTTTCTTCCATGGGTCATGGGTCAGCCATGGATCACTGTCTCCGGTCTCCGGAACTGAGCACAGTCGCAACGTTGCTGCTTGGCCAACCACTTGCTGCGGCACATCACCCGGTGGCTGCTGAGGGTCATGCCTGGTCAAAACCACTTGTCCATGCTGCATCGCCAGCACATTGGATGGAGGCTCACAAATGGCCTGCACTGCCCAAACCAGTCCTCCAGTGACGTTCTGCATGGGCTGCAGCGGTCGGCACTCCCAACCCGATGCTTTCAGGGCACGAGCGATGCTCTTGCGATCGCAGCCATATGGCCAAGGGCCAGTGTGGTAGGTCAATCTGGCTCCAGGGGCAAGGTATACAGCGTCCGGTTTGACACTTGCAAAGACTTCCTGAAAATGCTTGGCATGGACTCGCAGGCCATAGCGGCGACCAGTGCGAGCAATTCCAACACAGTGTGCCTCAACCTTGGCTTTGTGGGAGATGGCTGCAAAATCCAAGCTAGGAAGCCAGATCACCTGGTAATCATCATGAGGCTTCATAGCATCTTCGGTCTTGGGTTCAACAAAGACACCTTGGCGGCCGCTGGCAGACAAGACTTCAGGCTCCAACGCCTTGACGTACCTGATCAGGACTGCGAAGTAGGATGCTTTGTCCCACTTAGTTGGGCGGCCATTTTCACCAAAAAATTGGCGCCTGAAAACATCAAGCAGTGCATCATGCTGGGCGGATGTGGGCGGATGCCACGCAGGACACTGACAAACCTGGTTACGGCACGTCTGCAGGCACGGAATGCTGGCCAAGACATGCTTCACTGGTCGATTGGCAAAGTCTTCCCAACCTTGGTCCCAAAGATCGGCAAACACGGTGATGCGGGCACAGGCAACTTCTGTGGAGACGATTGCTGGCAAGTTCTTGGCTTGGAACTGGTACACTACCTGACGGCCTAACTGAACAAGGGCTCCTGAGAGCAGCATTGGTTCTTGGTTGTAGGCACAACGGGCAGCAAACCTGAGTGTCGACCATTGCAAAGCAGTCTGCATGTCATTGGGGGGATTCAGAATCAGCAAGGCAAGTCCACCATGTGACAAAACCTGTCCAGACTCCAAAAAAGGAACTGCATCCTGATACGTGGCCAAGGCTACTCCGGCTGACAATGGTCCAAGCGTAGCAAAAGGTGTTTGTGCAAGTGGTGCATCTTCACCGACACAGAAAGCCCCAGTCTCGATGACAAGCTTGGCTGGGTCAAGTTCTGCCGGACGTGCTGGTGGTTGGCGTTTGGTGCCTCCACTCGACTTCTTGGCTGGCTTGGCAGTGCTTTGTCTTGCAGCGACAAGCCGGGCCTGCTCATCTGCGAGTACCAACTGGATCGCTGGTGTATGCAAATTGGCCAACTGCTTGAGCGACTTCCACGGAGTGACTCCAGTGACCGCTGTTTGCACTTCGTTCTTGCCTAAGCTTTGCAAAACCATCTTGGCTCGAAGTCCACATTGAGCTGATGGAACACCGTGCAATTGCAAAAGGCTGGAGACCAAACTCAACACGTCAGGGACACCCAGACCCCAACACCAGGGGCGAGGAACTTCACTGGATGAGGCAAGGGCAGCTTGAAAACTCAGTTGAAGATCACTATGGATACCTTGGAGAGCTTCATCAGATTCCGGCAGAGGTTTGTGCAACAGGACATGAGCCAGGAAACAAACTGCCGCTGTTCCGCAGTGGTCTTTGGCAAAGGATCTGCGATTGCAGGCAAGGGCAAACATCGGCTTGCCCCAAGCTTGGCTGATAAGTCCATGGAGAGGGCACAGGCTATCGACAGCTACTTCATCATGTTCCCACATGGACACCTTCACTTCAGTCAATCCACAAGTCCAAACAATAGGAAGCCAATGCCCTTCATGCAAGACCACACTGACAATGCTCGTGACAGGATCACTGAGTGCCATCCACGCTCGGACATGATCGACTGTGCCAAACCGCAACCAACCAGAAGCAAGCAAAGGGTCAAGGAACCGGACATCAACTCGGGCAGACAATTTGAGGCATGAGAACACATGGAGAATCACCTCATCATCACCCATGGCAGCACCTTGATTGTTCAATAGCTGTTGACGTGACACGCTAGCAACGGTCATCTGTCTCAACCGAGCACAGTGAGCAACATCGGCAACCAAGGGTGGAACCAAAGCAGCAAGTTGCACGCCAGACAAATGTGAAAACCCATACAAGGCATCTGGGGAAGAGGGGACTGCATCAACCCTTTGTCTCTTGACAGAGCTATCTCCTGACACCAAGTCACCACTTCCTGCTGCAGGCTCAACTGTGGGTTCAGCACAAGGTTCAGGGGCAGCAACGATGGGAAGATCACGCTCAAGTTGGGTCAAGTCCACCGCGTCAGGCAATGCATCAGAAAGTCCAAAGTCCGAAGTAGTGTCCCCAACACAGAGAGTCAAACCATGCACATTCTCATGTTCAGCAACTGCAAGTCCTGTGGCAGCATCAGTCCAAGCTGCAGTGGAAAATCCAGTCAAAGCATCATCGGCTTTTTGCAGTTGCTGGACGGTAGCATCTACGCCAACCTTGACAGTGACCTGAGTTGAGTCAGGGTACCTAAGCACGACATCAGCAGGTTCAGCGTGTGCTACCGCAGGCATGCATGTAGGAGCCACCTTGAAAAGATCTTGGGCAGCATCGTACAACCTTTGTTTGAACTTTTGCAAACCGCTTTGGGGGGAGGCAAAATCCATGGAAGTCCCAAGTGCCATCGCAACGTGCTGCTTGATAAAACTCCCAATCCACAAAGCTTGGAGTGGCGACGCAAGTTGTCCTACTCCACAAAGGCACAAACGCAACCCTGGGTGATCTGCCGAAATCCAAGTGGCAGGTGGTGGAAGGCCATTGAGGATGGCCAGCTCTGCTGGATGCAAATGGCGGTACCTGGGCTCACCACTGCTAGTCGGGACAGGAACTACCACGGCATAGATTCCTCTGGATAACACCAATGCATCACTGAACCCTTCAGACCTACAAGTGCAGGGGCATGGGTCTGCAGGGCTACCCCAACTATGCAAACAGGTCGACAACTTCTGGTCAAGCTGAATGACATACTTTCTCATGTGGGAACCATCCAAAGTGAATTGCTTACATTCATGTGGCTGCAGCATGAGCTCCTTCAAGACGTCATCAGGCCAAACCGGCAGCACTGGAAACAAATCTCGGACCACCAAACTGGCTGACTTTGGCCATTCTGGGATAGAAATCTTTCCCAATGCGGGGTGTGATGCCAAAAACCACCATCGAAAACGTCGTGCAGCCCAAACATCCTCAAGTTTCAGGGTGAGCTCAGTTACTTTATACCCCAATTCCCTTTCAAGTGTGGCCAACAGTGATCTGGCATACTGGTTGGTCCTGATTGGCGGTACACACTCCAACAACAGGAGCGGGCATTGAAACAAGTAACATGCTCGCAAGGTGGCAGGCAACGTGTTGGATCTTTCATCTGAACTCCCGCCTTGTGACCCTCCTACAGAGTATGGCTGGCAGCTGATGCCGGAGACCAACATGAACGGAGGTTCAACGATCTGTGCAACTTGCTTCAAGACAGGGATGGCACCGATGTCACCTGTGACGACTGGGACTGACGGATGGACGGTTTCATGTACCGCAACAAGAGGGGCACGCCATTCAACACTGCACGCAGGGACAAAACCAGCAGACGCAAGTCCAACGGAAGTAGCACCAAGACCCGCACAGAATTCCACCGAGCGACTAAGGTCAGAGCCCGGGCGAAGTCCATGAGCAAGAACCATGCTTTCATCAGTCAGCAAAAGTTCAGCATAGGGAGGCACCAAGTCAAACACAGCATCAAGAATTGTCAACCTGCGGCACCCTCTGATGCGGGGGTCAATTTCACCAAAAATCTTCACTGGCTTACCATCGGGAAGCGACTGTCCCACAATCAGTTCATTGGTGTAAGCGACCCCATCAACAACAACTGAAACCTTGTCACCCTTACACAGTTTCATCCATGGGGGGTTGAACATGTCATGCTCGAAAACAGCAGTGTCCCACTCCGTCCCCATGGCAACAGCAAATGAAAGTAACAACTGCTCAAATTGGCACGCGTCAGCCCACCTTGGACTGACAGGTTTTGAGCCAGGGCTTGTTCCAAACCACCAACCAGTTGTCAGTTTCTTCAATCCGTTCATGTTGCTGATTTTTAATAGATGCACTCATGTTGATTATTGACAAGTTCTTTACTTCATGAAAGGGTCCTGTTTCAGGGGGAGCAGGTCGAGCTTGAGATGTGTGTGAAGTTTCAGGAGCCTCTAAAGTCACATAGATGTGAAACACCCATGATTTTTGTAGATGGTTTTTGTAAGGAAAACAGTGGTTGTCCAGTTGTCCAGTTGACCACGTCTTTTTGTACCTGAGGTTAAGATTCAGGTGATGCCAGCAGCATCTGCAACATGTGTTTTTAAAAGGAGTTTTCGCACAGGTTCAACAACGTAGTGAAGATTTCATGGCTACTAAGTTGCTAGCCATTGTGAATATGATATAATAGTTCATGTTCAATACATTTCAATACTACATCTTCATTTTTTGTTCAGGCGAAAAATATTTGAACATGTCATGGTCAATCTTCTTGCAGAGGGTAACAACGTTGTTGCCCAAGGAGGGCCCCAAGGCGGGCCTCCGCGAAGTTATTGGTCAGCGCGGCCACCACAAAACCGTGTTGTCGCAACCTCCGACGGCTGAAAAAAGGGGGAATATCATGGAGTTGTATCCAATTTATAGTTTATCATGGTTAACTTTGCATTGGGATATGATCAGGTTGCAAAGTTAATGGATTGTAATAAACTACAATGGGCTTATGATCAGAGTCACAGACTAAGATCAAGGACATCAACGGGGAACAGACGCTTTCAGAAATGGGCACGGGTCTAACATAGTGGGTATCCACTGGTAATTTAACATAGCTAGTGAAAATACCCCACAGAAATAGTTGATTTACCGAATTTACCTATATATTCAAAATGGTGATGTTCTATAGCATTCTATAGCTATGTTCGTTTACCAGAGGCTATCCACTTCAGCCCTGGCAGTTCCTGCCTCTGAATGGCTTGCAGCATCACAGGTCTCAGGTTCGCCTAATATTTTGGGAGCCGTTGGATGGCTCATGCTAGGGTGGCCACTGGGGAGCCAGGCAGGATGCCAAAGTTCAGTGCTACCCTCTGGTAGTTTGTTACAGTTTGGTATTGAAAATGGCTCATTCACAGTTGATTTACCTATTCCAAACGGTGATTTTCCAGTTCGCAAAATGTGAGTTTACCAGAGGGTATAATAATTCACTAACCTGAATTCTTGGGCCATAAAAGGGGATGATTTTCCCTATAAAAACCATCTTGGAGACTTGGATTACCTATGATTCACCTTTTTGTATGATGGTCGATGTGGGTCCATGCTTCCAGCCTGGTCCGAAACACATCGGAGTACATCGACACATTCACATTCTGCAATGTGCACCAGCGAAAGGTGCATTAAGGATAGAGAGAGAGAGAGTAAACCATATCCTGATGATTGGGTATATCTTTATGGAAAAACCATTAAGGATATAGAGGTGCATATGGGTATATCCTGATGATTGTGGCTTTTCCATCTTTATTTTGAAACGGAGTAAACCATCTTTTGAATGAGCGAAAGGTGCAGCTCCTCAAAATGGTTGAAACGGCATTTCCGCCACCTTCGAATGATTTTTTTCATACCGAGTCACAACGCCTCGAATGATCTGCAGCAATTCCCGCCAACCTTCCTACCGGATGCAACTGGTTTCAGCAAATCTGAAAATCCAATCATGCCATTCAGACCTCCAAAGTTTCTTTCAAGATGAAGACATGCGGTGGATGGGCCAGCGAAATCCTGCACCACCAAAAGGATGGTTGAAATCCTAGAAATAATGGGATTAACCACCTATCAACTGGTGCAGGATCTCTTCCATCCACCGTATCATCCACTTCAATCTTTGGCATGGTGGCAACCGCGCTCTACCCCAAATGTCTTGCCATGACTGGTCATGGATGCCTTTACTCATTTGACGGCTGTACTCCAGAGCACTGGCAGCGTACAAAACGCAGCACTTGGGCATCAGGCAAACCAACATCTAACATCCAGCTCTTCCACTTTTGGAAGTACCATGATGTACAATACCCATGGTATACATGTATGTATATATGTATATACACATATAGCTTTCAGCCACGACACATGGCTTATATGCACCATGATGTACATCTGAGTTTCTGTCACATGTTCACATCTTTTGAGATCGCGTTGCAGCCCGTTGCAAGTGAGATTGGAAGCTCTCAAAACACATTCACCCGAAGCTTCAACAAACTTCACCCTGGGAAACGCACATCTTCATCACTTAGGCCAAGAAACCAGGCCCAAGTTGACGCCATCTTGGACTCCACGCTCCTGACCTCATCCATGATCCATGGTCCCTTCCTGGGAGAAAACCATGGAAACCATGGAAACCATGGCAGCTACCATGGATGCCAAACATCAAAGTTTGGTACATTTGGAGAGATTTGGCATCTAAGATTTTTTTCGTCAAAACCATGGTTAAGCCAAAATCATCCAATGCTATGCACACGACCCCAAGTCCCACCACAGCTGGGGCCAGCCACATTCCTTGAGCGCAGCCTCGTGTCACCGCGGTGTATGGTCATCCCGCCCTATAATGTTCGCAAAGCAATAACAAGACACTCATATTTTGATGGTGTTTATATATATATGTTTATATATGTTTATATACCATCCAAAAAAATATACCATCCATAAAAATTTAATCAATTTGGGGATGGTTTACTAAAAAGCTAACATCATTGGGAATCCTGATATTATATGTGGCATTCGAATTTCGCATTAATGGTCTAATATGACTCTCTCCCAAGGACTGGGTGCATCCGACAAACTTGACCACTTGATGGCACATGTTGGTGGGTACAATCTACACTCAGATTTTTTGTCGAAAAAATATGTTGGTAAAACAATACCAAATCACCATTTTTATAGGTGGTATAATAGAAACCATTCCCAGTCATGGGTGGTTTATGACATTGTTTTACCAACATTACTTGAATTCTCATTGTTTCAAGGGGACCCAGAAGTTTGCTAACCTGGCGGCTGGTTCATCAAAACCTTGGAAGGGGATCTGGCTCTAAAAAAACCACCAGCACCGGCCAATGGGGATCCCCCGGTGCTGGCTACCCGTCTGCCCCAATGGACCAACGAAGAGGGCCTCTGGAAAGTCCCGAAAGGCCTAGCACGGATGGAGCATGGGTACCCCTAAATCATCCAGATGTTTTTTTTCGGATTTTCCAAAGATAAACACCATCGATTTGTGGGAATCCCCCATTTATGGAAACCTCCATATAGGAATTATATCTGCATCTGTCGAATCACCATAGTACACAGCCTTTGTGATGGTTCCCATGGACAAAATCCGGTGTCACCCCGTGCATCCCTACATTTCTAGGAGCATCCCAGCTGCAGGGAAAAAAGTCCTAGAGCTGATGGGGAGACTCACCATTCTCAAAAGGTAAATCAACTGACTATAAATGGTCCATTTTCAATCTAGCTATGTAACAAATTACCAGATGGTAATTTGTAGAGTTCTGACATGCTCTGATATTCTGACTGGTGCCTACTCAAAGAAGGACACAAACATGTGCCTCAGATGACACAGAAAACCCTCCACCTTCCTGTATCAAGTTGTTCCACAACAGCAAGACATTGCTGAAAATAGGGATTCCTAAATCTCCGCCAGGTTTAGAGCCTTTTTTCCACATCTTCCCACATGTTCCGTAATTAAGTGTTCGGTGATATTTTCATGGCCATAAATTGGCGGCCCGGCCCATCCGGACCCATATAGATCTCAGCTCCGCTGGGGTACAGTTGATCATCTACTGTACTAACCATCCCTTCAGAAATGCTGTGTGTAGTAATCGGTGTGATTCCCTATATCCGAACTGGTAATTGTTCACGGATGTTCACGGTCTGCGAACTGGAAAATCACCCGTTTTTACCGCTAAACCATCATAAATCATCTAAAGATGAGCCATTGTCCATAAATAGCCAGAGGGAAAATTCATGTAAGTTCATGCAAATTCATGTAAATATTCTATAAATATTCTGGTTGGTGGTTTCAACCAACCCCTCTGAAAAATATTATATAGTCAGTTGGGATTATGACATTCCCAATATATGGAAAAATAAAATTCATGTTCCAAACCACCAACCAGAAATTATCCCAAATCGTAGGGGCAAACCCAAATCATGACTAAAATACTAAACACCAGGTTTATGATCATGTCTATAAATCGTCTATAAATATTCGATGTACCCAGCCTGGGAAACATACAAAAAACTATGGAAAATCACCATTTTCTATTCATGGGAAAACTCACTATTTCGACTGGGCCATGTTCTATGGTCGCTTTTTGTATACCCTCTGGTAAACGTTTACATAACTATGGAAAATCACCATTTTCTATTCGTGGGAAAACTCACTATTTCTATGGCCATGTTCTATGTCGCTTTTTGTATGTTTACCGGGCCGGGTATATCCATCATATATCCTCAGAAATCCCATTGAATCCCATTGAATCCCATTGAATCACCATTGAATCACCATTGAATCCCATTGAATCCCATTGAATCACCATTGAATCCCATTAAAACACCATTAAATCCCATTAAAACACAATTAAATCCCATTAAAACACCATTCCCATTAAAACACCATTAAATCCCATTAAAACACCATTAAATCCCATTAAAACACCATTAAAACCCATTAAAACACCATTAAATCCCATTAAAACACCATTGAATCCCATTAAAACACCATTAAATCCCATTAAAACACCATTAAATCCCATTAAAACACCATTAAATCCCATTAAAACACCATTAAATCCCATTAAAACACCATTAAATCCCATTAAAACACCA
>Ga0126342_10014884_pt1 | contig 13685 bp, 4 predicted proteins | sample Cyp1metagenome_FD_92528 | JGI IMG/M metagenome (GOLD analysis project Ga0126342, IMG submission 92528) | Coral microbial communities from Lord Howe Island, Old Settlement Bay, Australia - Cyphastrea 1 metagenome | ecosystem: Host-associated > Invertebrates > Cnidaria > Coral ...
ACATTACACTGAATGACACTGCACCACAGATAGACAGGTAGACAGATAGATAGATAGACAGATAGACAGGTAGACAGCTAGACAGATAGACAGATGAAAGGGAGAGATAGATAGATAGATAGATAGATAGGTAGATAGATAGATAGATAGATAGATAGAAAGGTAATTAGATGAAAGAGAGAGAGAGAGGCCAGCTGGGTAGATTAGATTAGATAGATAGATAGATAGATAGATAGTTAGATGGATAGATAGATAGATAGGTAGATAGATAGATAGATAGACAGATAGTTAGGTAGATAGATAGATAGATAGAAAGGTAATTAGATGAAAGAGAGAGAGAGAGAGGCCAGCTGGGTAGATTAGATAGATAGATAGATAGATAGATAGATAGATAGGTAGATAGGTAGATAGGTAGATAGGTAGATAGATAGATAGTTAGATAGATAGATAGATGGCTAGACAGATAGATAGATAGATAGATAGGTAGATAGATAGTTAGATAGATAGATAGATAGATAGATGGCTAGACAGATAGATAGATAGATAGATAGAAAAATGGATAGATAGATGGCTAGACAGATAGATAGATACGTAGCGAGATAGATAGATACATAGAGAGATAGATAGATAGAGAGATAGATAGATAGATAGATACATAGAAAGATGGACACACAGACAGATAGATAAATAGTCAGAGAGACGGCTAGAGAAATAGATGGAGTCAGTGGCTTCGCTCTGCCATCCGTGATTCACAACAACCAACCTCTCCTATAGGTTTCCTATTTTTGAAACTTCCGCCACCGCCTTGTGCAGTACTACTGGTATACATAAAATACAAACATCTACAAACCATGTATTATATAAAATCATCTACAGCCACATCATATTACAATGTGAACAACGGCTTCCCGTTTTCAACATCGAGGAAGCGCGGCTCCCGCGCCTACTGCTTGAGGTGACAGGGCATCCTCACTCTCTCCTCCGAGCTCAGCCTGTCGTAGCCGCTGTCCGATGTCATGGCTTGAAAATCCATGAAGTAAATGTGAAAACCCATGAGAATTATAGAGGTTTAGAGCTGGGAAAATAGTCTATAAGATTCTTTTTTAGTGGGAATGTTCTATTGCCATGTTTGATTATTTGAGATTATTTCAGTGTACATTGGGGATGTGAAAAATGGTGAACATATATGTATTACATTATAGCACACCAGAATGTAACATGCATAACGATACATAACATAATACATCGGTAAAACCTATACTACGACTACCACCATTCTTTGTTGTAATATGTTACTTCTGGTAAAATAGAATCATCATCATCATCATCACCATCATCACATATGAAGCACGATTAGATTGTATCCGGAGTAAAAATTGACTAAGTAATCGAGACATTTTATGTTTATATGTTTAGAGTCCCCCCAAAGTGGGACATAAAAACCACACGATCACCTCACCACAAGTTCCATGGAGGATCGGATGGGAAACTCCTCTCAAAACTATGGGGGTTGCATGGGGTTGCTATCTACATCTATCTACTGTTATGAGTTACAGGCGTTGTTGTTAATCATCCCCAAAATCCATGAAATTTCCATGAACTTAGGATTCACAACTTTGACACGAGTGAATCCCGGTTGAGACATGCTGAGACCCAACTCCCAGGTGCCTTCATTCGTTTCACGTCTGGATCCTCTTCATCCTCCTCTTGAAAAGCTCCGCCAGGGTAAACTCCCATTTGAGAGGCCCTTAGCACCGCCATGCTTCGCAGTGGCGGGGGGTATGACCACTACTACAAGGCACACATTGGTGTCGTTCCGGTGGTGCTTTTTTGAACTCGTGCACCCTACAAGTACATCTGAAACCTACACCGGTCCGTTTTGATAACTTCTCTGTCCCTGTGAACCACCCATCCCCAGAATATGTGGCCTGGGAAATCCTGGGTATGCTCTCAAGGATGGAGAACCAGCATTGGAACATACGTATTTGAAGCACCAATCTTCGCTCTTGTATGTTGTTTTTCGGTCAAAACAAACGTTGATCTTGTCTACTGGTCTACCCATCATCCCATCCCCCTAGTATCGTCTAATATCATCCCTACCCCTAGATGGGCCCCAAAATGAATAGATTCAACACACCACTTGGTTTCAGGGGAAGGGATTATGAAGGGCTGCCGAAAAAAAAACCAGTGGAGAATCCAACATCCAACAGTCACGTTTTTTGTCACGCGACAAATCCATTCCCTAAATCAACCATCATCGAACTTCATCAAATTTCATACTGAACAGCATCATTATATATATATATTACTAAAGGTTTCGGCTGCAGCAGGGTTTCGCCCCACGAACGTGCTGCTTTGCCGTGTGACCTTAGCGATCTTGTGAGCGACTGGTCGCGGGCCTCTTCGAGCGCCTTTGCATTTGCTCACTTGCGCTCTGCTTCCACAGTGCAGGGAAGTAACGCCATCGCTTTTCCAGTCTGACCTGTTGCTCTTCATCTTGCACATTCTGTTCTTCGTCTTTGCATCATTTCAGGATTGATCTCTGCCAACGAGGGTTGGCACACTGATCTCTTGCATTTGGTCGCAACAATACATGTTCCCTTTGGTATTTCTGGTGCTCATCTTCTTTGCCCAGTATTTTACCATCAGTGAGACGGAGATTGCGCAGAAGGAGAACTCAGGCAAGACTATCCTGGCACCTCCATCGCCAGGGGATTCGCAAGCTGTCTTTTTGGCAGCTCAATTCGCTCTACGTGACCTTGCAGAGCCATCATTCAAGAGATCCAGTTCTTCTTGCCAAGCTACGGAAAGAAATGGAGAAGATGGACCCTTGGAGATGTCGTTACTGCATGAGACTTGTCAAGGGCAAGTCAGCTCAGTGCGGGGGCTGCTGGCGATACTGGGCACAATGCCACGATTCCAGCTATGTGCATCAATCCAGGACTTCGGCCTACACTGGTGGTTGGCACGACCAGGGGTGGTCGGAAGCGGGACCATGGGCTGTGAATCGACCCAAGTCGCCCAGAAAGCGCACACAGAGCCCAAGACACAGAGCCAAGCAACACAATGCGGCGGAGGGCAAAGGCAAACACAAAGGGGGAGGAAAAGGTTCCCATGGACCTCCGTCAACGCAGTGGCTTTCGCCACCCATGTTGCCGGCCTCTATGCTTCCTGCAGATCCGCCGCCTGCTGTGGCTCCTATGTCTTCGACACCATCCACGGCAATGGCATCGATGCCATCGAGGCAACCTTTTCCGAAGCCTGGAGGTCACAAAGACGATCAGGAATTGTTCTCACTCCGCCATATGTTCAAGGAGCTCAAGAACAAGCCCAACCTTCCAGAAGATATCAAGAAGGTTGTGCAGGCAACAGAGGTGTCTGTGCGCAAAGTGGATGCCAAATCGCACAGTCAGCTCGTCTCGCAATTGAACAACATCAGAAAGAAGTTGATGGAGATCGACGACCAGTGGGCTGCTTACAGAGATCAGTGGGCTGCCTATCTGGACAAGGCGACTCAAATGTGGATGGCACATGTCGAGGAGTTCGAGCAGGGGGAGCTTCGATTTGCCGAAAAGAGGAACGAAGCACTCCACAGCCTGAACAGCACCAGAGAGGCGTTACAAGATGCCCATCGACGCACGATGGATCAGGACGTCTTGGCATCCAAAGACATTGCCACGGCGCAAGAAGCTCTCGATGCCTCTATGAACATCGAGGAAGAGGATGGCTCAGGTGTCCCGAGCAGCTTTGCGCAGATCAAAGAGAATCTTACGGGTGTGGTGCAGCAAGTCAAGAGCACCATCGAGGACAAGATCAAGAAGCGAGAACGAGTTCCTGGTGAGGTTGCAGATGCACCAGATGTGGAGGTGGTAGAGCCTGTGGACAAGAAACCTCGGATTCCACCTAGCCCTGACTCCCCAAGTGTCGCACGACGAAGCCTTTTCAGGGTGTTTGACATCTGAAAGGAGGGAGGAGGGGCGAGCACGTGATCGATTTTGCAAAGTTTCCTTTTGGCCTGTTGTGGACTATGTGGGCGAGTTCAACGATGAGGTCAAGGGCTACTGCAATTTTTGGTCTGATGCTGATGATTTGGAAAGAGAGAGAAGTTTTACTTCATTTCCGCACTTTCACTCTGTCATGGATGAAGCAGATTTTCGTAGCGTTTGGGATGCACGTGATGCTGCTCTTCTTCTTGCAGAGTCTATCAACTCCACAGCCTTTGATGTCGATTTTGATATGACTTTCAAACTTTGGAGATCTCGGACAACATGTTGGTGTGAATTTGCTGATGCTCCCTTTGTCACACAAGGGACACCTCCGTTGCAGACCTTTCATACCAGCGATGCATGGCATGACGTACCATCTCGCTGGTTTGGTACTCACGGACCAGAGCAGGATCACCATGACCATGAACCTGACGATGCACAGCATTTTCTTCATGAGGCACCTGACACCATACGACATCTCTACGATGAATTCCATTATCAAGGGTTGATTGAGGGACCAGCCCTCACGGAGGCCATTCATGTGCGTTCTTGGTTTCTTCATCATCTTCATCAACGCAGCTGGGATGTTCCCAGAGTTTTAGAACTTGATGGTAATTGGCGTCATTGGGCAAGAGACATTGCAGCAGGTTGGCGTGATCAGATCATTGTCGATGAGGACATTGCATTCTACATCTGTCGACCAGACCCTCCTAGAAATGCTGCAATCGCGCACGAGATCCTCTTTGACCTCATTGTTGCACAGGGCATTGATGTACATGAGTGGGCAGGGCTGATCACAGTTATACGAGCTGATGATGCGGCAGCCCGTGCTGAATTTTCTCGTGCTGTCTCACTTCCTCAATTTGTCAGTGGAGAGCACTTGGCCATGCTTGTTGGCCAGACACAGCAGTGCCATCTGCGAGGATGCAGAATTGCTCATGCGAGAACAGAGATTCCTTTCACACATGAGCCTGTTCATGAAATGACCAATGGCGATGCCTTTGTCATACAACCACGACGCTCCCAAGCGGCCGCTGCTCCTCCTATTGTGCCTCATGACAATGCAATCGCTGATCTTGACTATGACATTTGTGGAGAGCAACTGCAGGAGCCAGCCCCTATTGCAGATGCTGAGGTTTCTGAGGGGTATTCACCATCGTCTGAGTTGCCTGATGACATGCAAGGAACCCACATCTACAGACTGGGACAGCTTGATATCTTCGGCCACCTGGACTGGCGTTCATACCATGCTGCCCTCCGTGATGCTGCGCAGTTGCTTCGAATGCCTCTCAACCAATTCGTTGGCTTTCATTATACGGAAGTTCACCTCCCAGGTCACGATGCGGGGGATGAGGCCATCATCATGCAGCATTTGAACGACATCCAGCCTGGATCGCTTGAGAAGCTGGTTCTTATTGACATTGTGTACCATACGAATCGGCTTGCCCATGGAGTGCCTGACAATCCAACTGTCACTAGAGAAGTCTACAAGGTCCAGCCTCAATTGGTGAGACAACATCTTCTCATCATTGCACAAGTTGCATCGTATTGCACATGGCGGTTTGATCAATGTATTGTCCATCACAATGACCGTGAATGGTATCGTACAGATCACCAACTTCGTGACATATCCCATGGGGCTGTTTTTCGTATTCAATTGCCGCCCCCACCGCAGTCTGAATGGCACATTGGACAAGCAGTACGTGTTGCGCATGAGACTGGAGAGCTTCTCGACTTTCCGGCTGCTGGGGATCTTGCACACGCCATCATGAACGGTCAGATTGATACCAACCGCCAAGATTATGATGGGGCCTCAACGATGGGTGCGAGGATCGTCCAATGCAAGGGTAGTGATCATACTGAAGATGTTGACATACCCATGACTTTTCCACCTGGAGTTCAAATGCCCCGCTTACGGCCGAGGCATGACGGAGAATTTGACTGGCTCTATGAATTGGCCAGCATTTTTCGCCAAGATGCAGAAGCTGAAACGATTGAGGGTGATCCATTGTTATACATTCAGACATGGTACATCCATCACCAACGTTACAAGCGCTGCCATCGACCAAGAGCTGTCCGACTTGATGGTGCCATGATTGGCTGGATCGAGGAATTTCGACAGACTTGGAGTGATGTCTTGGACTTTGGCATTCCTTTTGGCATCCATGTGGTTCGTCCACGACCCCCACGTCCTCGATGGCAGACTTATTCATGTCATGTTGTTTTGGAGCAAGCAGTACACCCCCATCATTCAGCTGGAGTGCTTTCGGTGCTTTTTGAAGGACCAGACCGTGATGCCCTTCAACAATTTGCTGGATCCTTTCCACATTTGATCAATACACCGATTGTCATTGATGAACTCGGCCTGCAACCACAATGTGATCTCCGACGGTGCAGCGTTCGAGCAGGTGGAGAGCCAGTTCATCTGATCTTGATGACTGCAATATCCAGTGGGTTCAATGTCTGTGTGCGTATTGAATCTGTTGATGCGCAACGACCAATCCCTCCTTCGGAAGATGAGGTTCACTTTGATGATTTGACCCTCATGCAACTGCCTCCGAATGTGGTTGCGTCTAGTAGCTCCAGCCAACCAGGGCCTGTTCCTGATGCTACTTGCACTACATTTCAATTCAACCCTGCTGCGTACCCCTTTACTCCAGGGCAATTGCAGTTGAACACAATGAGTGAATTTGTGCAAGACCTTCATGTCCTTTGGGAGACAGCGGCATTTGCATGGGAGGATGAGCCACGTTCTTGCCTTTTTACGACTTGGCTTGTGGATCACGCTGGTGAATTTCGACATTGCTCCACTCCTCGCAATGTTGAGCTTTCAGAGGATTTTAGCATGTGGGAAACAGTCTTGCGCCAACATTGGCATGATGTTTTACGTGATGATTCTCCTGTGGTGTACTATTTGGTGCAGCCAAATCCACCGCACTTGCAACCCAACATTGCTGGACATATCATCTTGATTCATCACGAACATGAGGTCATGGTTACCAGCCTTGTCACGCTGACTGACAACACTCTTCGAGAGAATCATGGCAGACTCCAACAAATGGCAGTCACCATGCATGAACAGATCTACCTTGCGGACATCCTCGAAGTTGTCGGCTACGCCCGAGTATGCCTCCCGCCTGACTCACCTAGAGTATGCAGGGCTTGGTATTTTGATGAACGATTTCGCGAGGGTAGACCCTTGATGGGCCGCAGTGGCTATGGCATTCAGATCAACGTTCATCGACGTGTATACCCTGGAGATGCTGCAGCGTTTTTGCAACGCCCTAAACGAAATCAAGATGAGGGTATTGTCCGAGAGCGCCAAACACAGGGGCAGGTGGCTCACACCCCTGGGCCTCGGTTCCCTCTCCGCAAACTCAAGCATCCTCCAAGGCAACTGGTCCTGGATGACCTACTGCCTGTGTTGGAGTCCACCCCAGACCAGGAGCTGGAAGTCCCGAGGGATACAGTGGTCAGATTGAGATCTGGCTGTGGTGATCTTCTGGTCCCTACGTATTTGGAGGTGCCCCAAACACATGATGAAGGTCTGATTGTCCACATCCTTCTTGAATGGGGCATCAAGTGCCATGCATTTCGTTTTGGTGGTCATGACGAATACTTATGTCTGCCACTTGACTGGAACACTACGGTAAATCACATCATGTATGCTACACAAGCCGGCACTGACCCTGATGCAGCCATCCTTCATACCTGGACTGCAACTGATGGACCTCTTCATGATCTTGGACACATGAAAGTCCTTTACAAGTTGGGGTACATCAAGACAGCCATCATTGATGTTGCTGACCTACGACCGGGGCTCTACCGTGTTGTATTTGAACACTTGCGGCCTATGTTGGCAGCACCTGCTCATGTACTGAAGCAACCAACTGACTGGCCATCACCTCAGCCTTTAGGAAGACATGATCATGTCCCTTTTGATCCTACGAAGTGGCAACCAGATTGCAATGAGTGCTGCATTGAGCTCGGCATCAGCATTGAGGAGCTCACAGATGTGTTTGCTGCAGGAAGCTTTCCTCTTTGCACGACCTTTGATGGGCTTGACCTACCCCTCACAACGAGACAGTTTGCAGATGATTTGCAACCCAATCCGGGATTGCCTATCTCACATTTTGACAGACTGGTAGTGTATGCTGATGGTTCGTCTTTGAGTGCGCTGCGACATCAACCTCCCCTGCTTTTGACTGAGCGAGGCCAAGCAGACACATGGGCGTTCATTGTGATTGGTGAGGTCCAGATTTCTGATGGCTCCTTTCAGCGCTATCTCATTGGCTGGCAAGCCCAACCGGTCCTCTATGATGACCAGTGTGGTGCCTATATAGGGACAACCCATGTAGGATCAGATGCGGCTGAAAGGGAGGCTTTGTTCTGGAGTATGATGTGGAGGATTTCTATCAATGATAGTGTCTCTACGACGTTTTGTACGGACTCCCAACTCACTCAAGCTCAAGCCAATGGTGAGGTTGGGTCTGCTCAGCTCTCTGACAGCTTCCAACTCTTGAGGGGAGCCGCTCAAACGCTGACAGCGATCCTGCCTGGTGACAAGCTTCGCATACAGCATGTCCATGGACACTCCAATGATCCACTGAATGACTTTGTAGACTATGCGGCCAAAAGAGAAAGAGAAAAGAGCTATTACCTGCCAAGACCTCGGTTCTCTATGTGCAGACTCCGCAAGTTCATGCCTTACATGTGGATGCTCTTTCACAAGCGGGCTGGGCTCCCTAGCCTTTGCAGAAATGGCTTTCATGCACCACCTCCGAAGTTGCCAGAGCTTGTTCAGGAGCCGATGCAGGATCGAGGCGAGGTTTTGCACTGGCAACAATTCGTGGTCTGCCCGAGCTTTGCTACAGCCAATATTCAGTCAATGTATCGTGGTGACTCTGGCCATGCAGGCAAAGTTCAGTACTTACGTTCGCAATTCATTCACCAGCGCTTGAACTTTCTTGGCATACAAGAAGCACGAACAGATGCATGTTGCTCTTGTGTTGATGATGTGCTTCGACTGGCTACTGGCGCTGACAAAGGCCATCATGGCGTGGAGTTGTGGGTCAACCTGCGATGCCCGATTGGATTTCGGGACAATGTGCCACAGTATTTGAAGCGCCAGGACTTTGTCGTGGTTCATGCAACACCGCGCATCCTCATTGCCCGAGTACAGCATCCCTTACTGGCTGGTCTTCTTGTTGTTGCCCATGCACCCCAAAGTGGATGTCCACGGACGGAACGTGCGGCATGGTGGACTCAGTTTGCCCAGATTCTGGCACAATGCAAACTCACACCCCAAGAAGCAGTCTTTTGCCTGCTTGACGCCAATGCAGCCAGTGGCCCATGTGCCCTTCCACATGTTGGGCCTTATGATGATGCGGTTACAGCCAGCACAAATTTGATGCGAGACTTCCTTCAGCTCCATGATCTCTGCCTGCCGGCAACGCACCAGATCCATCATGGGTCTAGAGCGACATGGTTTTCGCCGGATGGACAGCATGAGTGCCGCATTGATTTTGTGGCAGTGCCTTGTGATTTTCTCCCATCCTGCACTTATTCATGCGTCTTGTCTGACTTTGATCTTGGCACAGCTCAGCTGGACCATCTGGCGTCTGCTTTACAGTTGACTTGGATGACGTGGCAACAGACAGCGACTGGAAGAAGTCAGCAGAAAAAGACCGCCTATGATCGACAATCCATTTCACGCGGCAGTCTGAATCTGGTACTCAGCCAGCAGGTTGTCAATGCCTGGGATGATGACATTGAGAGACATGTTGCTGATTACACCCAAAACTTGATGCAGGCTCTTGAGTATATGCATCCGCATAGGAAAGCATGCAGCAAAAAGCCCTATGTTGATCCTATGATATGGACTTTGCGTCAGGACAAGCTGAACCTGAGCAAGTCTTTGCGAGGATTGCGTCGAAGGTTCAAACTGGAATTGCTCTTCCGGAGCTGGAGGTTATGGCGCCGACAAATGTCACAACAAGACTGCGAGCTAGCCTTCAACTATGAGACCACTCTTCGATGCATTGAGACCAAGCTCCTTGCAGCTCAATTTGTGGTGACGAGATCCTTGCGGACAATGCTCAAGAGAAGCAAACATGTTTTTCTGGCTGACCGACTGAAGCAGCTGCCCCCCAACACATCTGCTTCCACTGTGCTGAAGGAAGTTCATAATGTTGTGGGGCCCACGAACCCAAAGAAGATCAAGCGCAGATCTTTGCCCATTGTGCGACGAGAAGATGGACGTTTGTGTGCTGATCCACAGGAAATGATTGACAGATGGGTTGAGTTCTTTGGAGCTATGGAGGGTGGTCTGAGGATGTCGCCTGATGAACTTCGACATCGATGGCGCCAGAACCTCCAACAATTTAGCCAACCTGACTTTCATTTGCAACTTCAAGACCTGCCGACACTTTGTGACCTTGAACGTGCATTTGCTCGTGTACGAACTGGCAAGGCGGTAGGTCATGATGCTGTTCCGCCTGAAGTATGTGCATACAATGCCAAAGAGCTGGCTTGGCTCTCCTATTCTCAATTGCTCAAGCTCGCCCTCCATGGGCATGAGGCTGCCATACATAAAGGGGGCCAGCTGGTCCAGGCGCATAAAGGCAAGGGTCCGATTGACCATTGTGACTCTTATCGGAGTCTGTTGATATCCTCGCACCAGGGCAAAGTGCTGCACAGGTCTCTCAGACAACATCAGACGGTTTTGTATGAGAGATTCATGCAGAATCAACAGATCGGAGGCCGACGAGGAGTTCCTGTCACATTGGGGCTTCATCATCTGCGCTCATACATGAGGCATCAACAAAGAGAAGGACGCTCGTGCGGCATCTTGTACCTTGATCTCAAGGAAGCATTTTATCGCATTTTGCGTCCACTGACCTTGGATAATCCATGGACAGATGCGGAAATTGCAAGTCTCGCACAGAGGCTTCGATTACCAGATGGAGCCCTTGCTGATCTCTATGACCACTTGCGTGCGCCCAATGCTGTTGCTGCCGCTGGCTTGCCACACCATGTCCGCAACTACCTGACAGCTCTGCACAGTGACACGTGGTTTTACGTCGAGGGTCAAACAGATGTCTGCCGAACATCGGTTGGGAGTAGGCCAGGTGATTGCTTTGCTGACACCATTTTTGGCTACCTATGGGCCAAGGTGTTGAGACAGATTGAAGGCGAGCTCAGCAATATGCAGATCTTGGATCATGTTCATGCTGTTGATGGCTGTGCGCTGTTTGGCCACAATTCGCCTACTGAGGATGCACCCAGAGCTTACCTCGGGCCATGCTGGATGGATGATCTTGCAATATGCCTTTCTGGTTCTACTGCAGATGAGCTTGTGCAACGCCTTGGTGTCATGATTTCAATATTGATGGACACGTGCTTGGGCCATGCAATGACACCTAACACTGATGCTGGAAAGACAGAAGTGATGTTGACACTGCGTGGAGCCCGCTCACGCTATTGGCAGAAGCATTTTCATGGTCCTAACAGCTCCCACTGCTTCACGGCCATTGGTGAACATCAATGCTTTTCTGTGAGGGTCACTGGCCGATACAAGCATCTTGGAGGCGTTGTACATCACACCGGAAACCTGAAGTTTGAGGCCAAGCAGAGACTTGCTGCAGCGCACCAAACCTTCACGCGCCATCGCAGAGTTCTCTTCTGCAATAGGCACATTGATCAACGTGTCCGTGGCCAAATTTTTGACTCGCTGGTCATGAGTGGCTTCAACTATGGCAGTGAGACAACCAGAGCAAAGCTACTGTCCATGCTGGTCTCATTCGGCTCTACCGACGCTTGCTTGGAGTAGCTCATGATCAACATTTCTCTGATGAGGAGATCTTGACGCGTTGTATGACGCCCAGTCCTACTGAAGTGCTCAGACGTGCCAGACTTCGCTACCTCGGCACTCTGTACCAAGGTGCAAGTTCTATGGATTGGGGCGCCATCAATCAAGACATGGAGTGGTTGCATTTGGTTGAAGATGATTGTGAATGGCTATGGGCGCAGCTGTATCATTGTAGTGGACTTGAAGATCCAAAGCAGCACTTTCGGGCATGGGAGTATATCCTGAAGTACCACCCCCATTATTGGAAGCGACTTGTGAATCGAGCTACGGCTCACGCAATTCAACAGCGACGCAACCGCCAGCTTGTGGGGGCTATTCACAGAGATATTTTTGCAAGTTTGCAACAGCATGGACAGTTAGGTGCCGAGGCCCCTGACTATGCCAAGCCTTTTGACAAGCCTGACAAATATGGATGCATGCTCTGTGCGAAGCGATGTGCAAGCCGTGGAGGAGAGGGAGCGCATTTCTTCAAGTGTCATGCAATTGTGGCAGATGTTCGGCAGCTTTGCCATGGCACGCAGTGTGCACATTGCCTGCGCGAATATCATACGAGAGGTAAGCTCCAACAACACCTTCAGAGATGCAGAGCATGCCGTGGTGCTCTGCAAGCTCGACGGTTTCAGACGGAGATCCAGGCAGGAATTGGCTCAGTTGAACAACAAAATGAACAACGTGCACATGATGGCTTGGTCCCGCCGTTACAGGCACAGGGCCCTGTTTTGCCAGCTCGTGCACCGATTGATCCCGATCCAGAGCATGCAGAACTTATTGATTTGTGGGTTGAAATTCTTCAGCAGGAGATTGGTGTTTCTGAGCTCCAGCAGAAGATGGAAGAGGCCATTAAGAACTTCCCTATTTCATGGACCAGATGCCAGCAGACACTTCGTGCTTTTCGTGCAGGTTTTGGTGAGGAGCTTGCTACGATCACTGGAGTTTCACAGTGTACTGTTTTCAGAGCTGTGGACAATCTGCTGTGTCCGGATCATTGGCCGTTTTTGCGTGATGATTACCGGGACGTTGCTCGCCCAGTTGATGATTTGACTCATTACACAGACTGGTGTCTTCGAGTTGTGGATGCTTGTGACGCTTGGACTGCTCAGCAGATTCCATTACCAGTTGGCAAGAATCGCATTGTGCTTCACGCCTTTGCAGGTCGTAGGCGTGTTGGTGACTACCAATGGTACTTGGAGCAGCTCATGACATCTGTTGAGGGCATCACGCTCCATGTTGTATCACTTGACATTATCATCGATGAGCACTATGGCGATTTGTCACGGGATGATGTCCAGCAATACTGGCTCCACGGGATCCGCTGTGGCTGGGTCCACGCATTTCTTGGTGGCCCTCCATGTTGCACATGGTCGAAGGCTCGTGCTGTGGACATCTCGCAAGAGACGCTCTCACGTGATCGTCGAGGCCCGCGTCCAGTTCGTTCTGCACAAGACCTCTGGGGATTGCCATCGCTTGCCCTCCGGGAGCTCGCTCAAGTCATCGATGGCAACGTCCTGCTGGGCTTTTGCTTGCGTGCGCTTGGTGAACTTGCACTACAAGCTCGGGCTGGCATTCTTGAGCACCCCGCTGAGCCTGACGATGAGGGCATGCCATCGATTTGGAAGCTGCCAATTGTGCAGGTTCTCTTAGGCCTTCCAGGCATGCAAAGAATTTGCTTGTCTCAGGGATTGCTCGGAGCTGACAGTATGAAACCCACTGAACTGTTGGCTCTTAATCTTCCAACTTTACCGGCAGCCATTATCCAGTGGCGAGTCACACCGGATGTTCCGAAGCGCGCGAACATCGGACGTGACGCCACCGGCCAATTTTGCACGGCC
>Ga0126342_10014885_pt1 | contig 13685 bp, 11 predicted proteins | sample Cyp1metagenome_FD_92528 | JGI IMG/M metagenome (GOLD analysis project Ga0126342, IMG submission 92528) | Coral microbial communities from Lord Howe Island, Old Settlement Bay, Australia - Cyphastrea 1 metagenome | ecosystem: Host-associated > Invertebrates > Cnidaria > Coral ...
CCCTCCCTCACCTTACCCTATGGGCACTCCTGAGCCATGCATGTGCTATGGATGTGAACTCTGGTTGTTGACCCTTTGATTGGATTGTAAGACAAGAAGTGCAATGATGTTGAACATTCACAATATATATATACATATATAGATATCCCTATTAAGGCATCCAACACACGAAATATCCACCTTTTACCAGGCGTCGCATCCTGTGCTTGACTGAAGCTCTTCATCCATTGGATGGGCTGCTGAATTTGGAGCGGTGGCCAAAGACGTTGATCGTGCTCACAGGCGCCTGCGAAAGGGTGGGTCGGCTGTACGTCATAAAGGTGGTGGCCCCAAAGATTGGTGGTCGGCCTTTGTTGCAAAATTCCATGTCATGTCTGTTAAAGTCCCTGAAGGGTAGCAATTCTGGTAGATATAGCTATGAAGAAGCCAACTTATAGATATTAAGCCCATGAAGTCGGTCATATCCATAGGTCATGGGGTTAAACCAACAAACATAACTAGGAGCACCACCTTGAAAGCCCAAGGCCGGCGAAGACCGCCCCTGGAGAGCTTGCTTCAAGCCACGGATTTGTGGGCGGGTGTGACTTGGCCTTAAGCGTCTTCTTGTTTGGGAATACAGTGGGGTCCAACAAAAAGATATACACTCATGTTTTTCAAACAACATCTGTTTGCCAGAAATTTGCCAGTTGTGATGAATGGGATCTTGTGCAGCCAGATATTTTTTGATGGTCTTTACCTGAAGCAAATTGAAGATTTTCGCAAGTGGTTCATCTAAGGGTTGCAGTAAAATCTGGTTATAACGGTCCTGGACCCGCGGTTGGTGGATTAGTTTGGTGCTCTACCGCTACCCTTGAAACATTTTTCGGATGGTCAACCTTCGGAAATCCCTATGAAAAATGAGGAAAGACTCCCCTTTTGTCTTTCCATCTTAATTATAGGGGGGATGATTAAAAACCACCATAAAATTGGATAGAATAAACATGCATCATCTGCATAGAAAAAGCCCATGGATTTTGGTGGGGAAACCTCTAGAGGTTTCCCAGAGGGGTCCAATGGGTCCACAATGCTCAGGCGGTGATCGCTCAGCAGGCCTACGCTTATGGGAAGAAGCTGAGCCGCACATTAAAATAATGGCGGGGAAAAGTCAACTGGCCCTGGCAGGGAATAGACATGGTATGCATAACTTGTGGTTCATAAATCAATCATAATCAATGATGATTTCAGCCATGAACAAAAACCTTCAATGGTTTTTTAATGATTTCAGCCATGGTTTTTTAATGATTTCAGCTTGATCCTCTCTATGGTTTTCATCACAAAAACCGGGCATGCTGTTGACCTTGATATTTAATCCTGACATCTCCTGACAGATCCTGGGTGCTAATCACACCCCAATGGTGAACATCGTTGCTGCCAAGTGTTTTTTAGGTACCTTAAGTTGTTGAGATATCAATAGGATACCAGATAGCCTCTGGTTATGACTAACAAAAAGCTATTGAACATGGCCATAGAAATAGTGGACTTTCCCATGAAAAAATGGCGATGTTCCATAGTTATGTAAACGTTTACCAGGCCGGGTACTTGCAGTTGAGGTTCCTGAAATGGCTGATACACCAGTTGACGTAAATCGCCAGTCTGAGTTTTTCACAGCGGCATCTGAGGCATGCCGGGCCCATTCCCGACAGCTTCGATGGTTCCATTCTCTACCGACGCAGTTTTTTGGACGCGTGGCGTGGCAAAGATTTACTGCAGCGAAACTGCTGGAATGAGGATTATCCAGGGCTCCTGTTTGCTACAAAAAAAACACGTGCACCCGGAAAAAAACATGGTTAGAATCATTTCACCAATCATGGAACTGCCATGAATTTGGGGGTAGATCTACCCTTTTCAGACCCATATTGAATTATGAGGCTGATGACATACCAATCTTTTATTTCAAGGAGGCTTCACCACTCGGCCCCGCTGGAGGTCTGAATCAAGATTTGGTCCACTTGGGGCTACCAAAAAGCACGTGCTGAGAGTATGGGTCACGTCTTCAAAGAGTGCAGGCTTTATTCACCCCCCTCTCTTTAAGAAAGTCTTTGCAGCCCACCAAAAACAAGAGCTTCAGATATGGTAACGTGGCAAACTTGAATAATCAAGCAATATCAAGCATAAACCTTGATTTGGGGATTCAAACATGGCCCAGTTCTTACACCGAGGGCTTTTTTCATGTTTCTTTTGGCCTCAAAAAAGGCGCTTCTTGGAAGATCTGAAGGGACCCGAGTGCGCGAAACATCCTGAGCCTCGGCTGGGCTGTTTCAAGGTCTTGGGATATGGGTATGGGTCAATACCTATAGATACATTTTTAGTGGGATGAACATCCATAAATCCCAGCTATGACTTGGGGTTCACAAAAGGTACCAGGGTTTTGACCCATCCCCATATCTGGAAAGTAACCATTCTTCGCCAGTCACAGTTTTTTTTCAGTTGAATGATGTTGAACGTTTGTAAACAGTACATGGGATTAAACATTGATGTGTAGCCTCTGGAAAGCTAAGTTAATAGCTACGGCATTTATCAGCATAATATCAGCATAATATCATTTTTTTTTATCTAAATCATCTATGAAAATTGGCCATTTTGCATATCGCTATGTGAAAAATGACCATCGACCAGTAGGCTGGGAAGATCCTGGACGAAATCCCGGTTCACAATTAGTGATTCTGTCAGGTTTGCATCTCCATCGCTGTTTGGTTTACCCTCTGGTTATGACTAACATAGCCTAACATAGCTATTGAACATGGCCATAGAAATAGTGGATTTACCCATTAAGAATGGTGATTTTCCATAGTTATGTGGCTGTTTACCAGAGGGTATTAGTAGTTGGTTGAAACCCTTGATTCGTAGATGATCATGAGAGGGCAAACATTCCAAAGCGTGCTGGCATGAGCTATCCACGGCGGTCATTTTTTTTTCGACCCTGACCCGATGAAGCCCCGAGTTTGGAATCGCGAAGTTGTTTTTTTTTTCCCTTATGGTGAATCTATGGTTGATGGATGTCTATGGTAGATATATCCATGTTTTTCTTGGGCTTTGCTGGTTTCCAGACAGTTCGCGAAATGGCACATCCAGCATTTTGAAGGCTTCATCTTAGTATCAGTATATATCAACATTCACCATTATGGGCTTCATTAAGTTACCCGGCCTGGGAAACATACAAAAAGCGATTGAAAATGGCCATAGGATTGACCCATGAACAATGGTGATTTTCCAGTATGTGGCAGTTTACCAGAGGCTTTTAGCTTAGAACAGTTACCCTCCGGTAATTTAACATAGCTATTGAAAATCACCATTTTTCATGGGAAAATCCACTATAAATGGTGATTTTCAATAGCTATGTTAAATTACCAGAGGGTAGAACATCCAGCATCTTAGGCCATGGCCATGGCGCGCCATGGCGCGCCCTGGCGCGAATCTAAGGACTTAGTTTTGGCCGCCCATGTGGCGTTGAAGTCCATTCCCACCGAGGCCGTGGATGTCACATGATGTATCCATGACATGGGTTTGTTTAAGGTGATTTTGTTTATTTTCCCAATGGAAAATCTACATGACAGGGGGAATCGATTAAGTATGATTAAGTGATTCTTGTTTATTTTTTTGGGAACCCCTCAAGCAAATCCAAGATGAGAATATGATATTTTGTTTGAATGATTGGGGGGTATTAATCATGTAAAAAATCATCTAAAAAGAGATGGAATACTTCGGAAGTATCACTGATAAAGCGAAGATTGATGACTTTCACAAAAAATGGGGTTGCACTATATCCTTTATTGGGGAGTATCACAATTCATGAATTGGGAAACCAGTTCTCAACCCAGGATCAAAAGGGACGACAGAGGGTTTTGAGCATCGCTTGCATGGTCTTTGGCTGAATATGAAGGTTCACCCGAAAAATCCCCAACATGCCCATGTTGAGTTCGGTAAAATGATCATCGACCGGTGGATTCTGGGTTGTTTTTCTCGTAAAATTTCAGCGCCACATGTTGGATCGTGAACGTGCTAGGATGGGGCAGCTCACAACAGCAAAGACGATCATAACGATGGGATGTTCAGAGAAAAATGCACGGGGGTTCTTTCAGAGCCGAAATAAATCACTGGTCTGTGGAGCTTTCCTGAAATGGTGAAACCCCATTTCATCATCCACTTACCCTCTGGTAAATAAACATAGACCCTGAAAATCACCAATTTTCAATGGAAACTAGTCTTCCAACCCCTATCTGCCAGGGTCTATGTTAATTTACCAGAGGGTATTATAGATGGATTTTCCATGAAATAAACCAATCAGCGAGCTTGGGGATCATAGATTGGACATCCCCATGTTTTAAATTATGGGTCATGGAAGTAAAGGCCGCATGTCCAGAGCAAAATTCTTACGTTTAATTGCCCGAAATCAACACTAATGTGGTTGAAACAATAATAAATCAGGCAAATTGTTTATACCACCTACAAAAATGGTGATTTGGGGGATGGTTTATGATTGTTTTAACTACATTACATTAAAAGAGTAAAAGAAAACACAATACCCCGCATCCATTTTGAAACATTTGTCAAAACTTGCCAGTGCCACGTGCCGCTTATCAAGGACGTGACCTCTATTTATGTTCGGTATCACCATTCTTGGTTCATATATAAATCCTCTATCATCACCATTTTTCATCGATTAATCTTAATTAGTAAAGCAATAGTAAGCCACGATGATATGATGGGTCTGGGTAAATTATAACGACCTCACTGTCCTCCCTCACTGGGAATTATGGTTAGATTGCGGGAAATCATCCCCAAATGGCCCAACTATTCAGGTTCGTGAAATATGATAAGATAACCCAGATGATAGATAATCCTTCCCATTGACGAACTCACGTTTTTTTCAGAGGGGTAGGTCAACCACCAACCAGATATGATGGGTATATAAACCAATGTTAACCATGAATCCATCTGGGTGGTTGATGACATGGCTTTACTAACGTGGCGTGTTGAAGCCGGCCTTTCGATTTTCCTGAGGTCTTGGGTGCTGGCCGTTTGCTGAGCAATCGCCTCCATGTTGGTGCTACGGAGAGAACGGGGGTTAGGGATTGGTCAAAACGGAGGGAAATGTAGGGGAAATATAGACCGCACTACTGAATTTACAGGGTTTCAACAGTGTTTCAAGCATCCAAGAACTCTGGCTTCTTTTTGCCTGAGCCTATGTGAATTCCCAGTTGGTTTCAAATGACGTGTGCAACCAGACCAGCCACATGGTTTGCTTCAATGCATGCCTGCTCTGGCAAAAGCCATGGTCTATAAAATGACAAGGTCCCACCCCCTGCATGACACATACAATGGCACAGGGGGTGACAAATGAGGGTTGACTTGAGATATGAGGAGCCTATAAAAATGATCAAGCTGGACCCCTTGCATACACCATAAAACAGGGCCACTGCTGTGGCCACTACAGGTGTTCCCTGCTGGCATCCTGCTGCTCAAAGTCTTTGCTCTGGTCTGCTTTGCTTCTGCAGTGCCTCTGGCTTCTTTTTGCAGGAGCCTATGTAAATTCCCAACTGGTTTCAAGTGAAGTCTGCAACTAGACAAGCCACATGGATTGCCTCAATGCATGCCTGCTCTGACCAAAGCCAGGGTCTATAAAAGGACAAGGTCCCACCCCCTGCATGAATCATAAGAAGGCACAGGGAAGACTGATGTGACTTGATTTGAGATATGAGGAGCCTATAAAATGATCAAGCTGGACCCCCTGCATACACCATAAAACAGGGCCACTGCCGTGGCCACTACAGGTGTTCCCTGCTGGCACCCTGCTGCTCCAAGTTTTTCCTCTGGTCTGCTTTGCTTCTGAGGTGCCTCTGGCTTCTTTTTGCAGGAGCCTATGTAAGTTCCCAATTGGTTTCAAATGAAGTATGCAACTAGACAAGCCACATGGATTGCCTCAATGCATTCCTGCTCTGACCAAAGCCAGGGTCTATAAAATGACAAGGCCCCACCCCCTACATGAATCATAAGAAGGCACAGGGAGGACTAATGAGGCTTGACTTGAGGTATGAGGAGTCTATAAAATGATTAGGCTGGTCCCCCTGCATACATCATAAAACAGGGCAACTGGTGTGGCCAATACGGGGAGTAGTGTAAGGATGTGTCAGGGATATTTTTTGTATGTAGATATTTGTTGTGTATGTATGAATTGGAATGTTTCAAGATCTAGATCTATATCTATATCTATATCTATATCTATATCTATATCTATCTATTTCTATTTCTATTTATCTATCTTTCAATCGATCTCTGTCGGTCTTTCTTTTTTAAATTTTGTATATATATATATATCTCTCTCTCTCTCTCTCTCTCGCTCTCTCTCGCTGCATATATCCAGTTTTGCTTGCCTTTTTGTTTTCCAGGTCATACCCTTCGCTCTGTGGCACCAGTACAAGCAACAAGTGCCGGTTCGCTGCACCATTTGCTTCAGCAAAAAGCAGAAAAATGAGAAGGTATCAAGGTATAACAAGTATGTGAAGGATCCCTCATTTTATAGGCATGTTCAGCCTGCTGTTTCATTCAATGGATTCTTTTTGAGGGGGTCAGTACTTGGCACTTTTGTAGTCAGAAGGCTTTTTTGTTAATTTCTGGACTCTGGTTAGTGGCCACCATTTTCACACCATAGTGCCTCAGGGGGGGTTGGGGCCTTCAAGTTATAGACCCCCAAGGGGGTTGGACTCCACCGTTTTATACTATAAACTGGCAAGCAAGACCCCCCCTGAAAAGTAACGGGCATGTTACAAGTGCAAGAAACTTAAGCGGGTCGATGCAGTAACATTCTCTAGATGTAGGGTGTTGTCCGCTTGCCAGTGCATGCAAGGCTTTTGAGGCAGACGCTGCAATTTCTACTGTGAGGCGGGGAGCCTAAGCGCTGCAGGTGGCTGCCCGGACCTCTTCAGCGCAAACTTGTACGCTGCTGTCGCAGCTCGTCATGTCTGATGAGGTGACCAAAGATGAGTGGGCACGTGTAGCAAACGTAGCGTCCGCTGAAGGTACTGGCACCCACCTGCAGCGCGAGGTTATCTTGAATAGCGGGATGGTTGAAGCCAGTTGGCCCGAAATGGTCTTACTTTCGCTGTTCATTGATTTTGTGGCCAAGGACACAAACGGTGACCTCGTTTTCATGGATTGGATTGAAGAGGACGAAAAACCTACCGCAGAAGTACCAGAACATGTGGAGCAATATTTGGAAGCCATTGTCTCATTTGCCCAATGCAACTGGTACAAAGCATAGGCTACAACTCAACTGCTACCGTTGGATTTTCCAGAAATATTTTGACCAACGGGTGTCCAAAATGTTGATTGTGTGCTTGCATCCGGAGCACCCGGCCGCTTGGGTGGATGAGGTCCCCGTGATGGAAGCGGAGGTGGACAGCAAGATGCGCCTGCAGCGGGAACAATGTACAAACACTCCAAATGTATGTGGAGGATCCACTTCGGTAAGCTGTAGCGTACCCGATGTCGAGCAACGGCTGACCGAATTGACAATGTTTACGACGGCTATTTGCTGCTTCTTCTGTCTAAGCCAAGTTTGTGGTTGAAACTGCCCTCTGTATTTGATCCAGGCATAGCAGGTCTTGAGTGGAGAACACGCGTGTCTATGGCGCGAGATGCCCTTGAAATAGCTGAAGGCAATGGTCGCGTGGAGGTGGATGAGTGTGAAGTTATGCGTGTGCGCAGTGTGCGCGCGAGATTGTGGTGGGCATACACTCACACAGTGCGGGCGCATGTCGATGTAGCAGCGCCCCATTCTTTGGCGCTTTGCACATTGCCAAACCCATGCAATTCAACTGTTTCGACAAAAACACGGGAAACTGCGCTGTTTGCTGTGCGAACAGAATTGCGTGGTGTGTCTACAGAAGGCCAAGGGCAAAGTTCGTAGGTTGTTTGGCAGTAAGTGGAAACCCATATGGCATGCAAACCAACATCGGATATACCGAATGATATTTAGAAAAAAATGGCATTCGATGATGTTCTCGTATGGCACAGGTCCCAATATGCCGTCTGGTGACGTATACTTGGTGGAGCAGCTACATCCTTATATTCAGTTCTGCCTTGGAAGTAGTCAACGAAGTTCAATGCTATTTGACAACGGGGCCATCAAACGCGCTCTCCACTGCAGTCCTCTGTGGGCCATCTGCATCATTGAATAGCGTTTTCCTTGCTGCTGATGACTCTGGCTTCTGGCTGGGGTCCGGGATCGAATGTTTGCGGGCTTTGAGCCGACTCAGGAGTGGTGCGCATGGACTACTGTCGCAACCAGTTGTGCACACCAGCTCCTTGAATGCAATAATTTGTTTTTGTAGTGCGTCCACCGCGCCATTATTAGAGCATCAGAGTAATGAACTATAAAACACATGGATGTGAATTTGCAGCATATTGAACAAACATCGGACATACTGAACGATACAAATAAGAAATTTGCCGTCGATGGTGCTATCGTGTAGCACAGGTCAGTTGCTGTTGTCTGGTGATGCCGTTGGTGGAGACAGTGCCTTCGATGTGTTTGGTGGAGCTGAAGCGGAGGAGGAAGACGATGGTTTTCCGCGGCTAGGGGAAGCACCCCCTGAGGACGAAATGGAGGCTGTTGAAGAACCTAGCTCGTCCAACCTCCAATAGCTGCGCAATTGGAGAGAACCGGCAACAGCCAAAAGAAGAAGGCGTGGATGACATAGACAACCTTTCCTTGGAGGATGGTACGTGTAAACAATTAAAACAGCGCTGTCTGTGGCCAGGGGCAGCGACCTCGGATGCAGACTTTTCCAAATTGTTTCATCTCTCGACTGTCCCAACCGTGTCTTCCAAGAGCAGGAGGTGGAACCTCTGGACACGTCAGATACAATTCTGCACAAGGTCAAGTTATGGACAGACAGAGTCCGAGAGGACTGCCAGATTACCTGGTCCCGCTGCTGATATCTTCTTGCGTGAACATGCATTCATTTACTGGATAGCTGAAGGAGGTACAACACTTCGATTCCATGCAGGAGATTGTTACATGAAGACCCTTAGCGGTGCCTGTCAACAGCATCGAGGGAATTCGACCCAAGCTTCACGTTCAAGCCTTTCAGCAGGCGAAAACATTGCTTTCCGCTCCGCACGTTTCGCGAATGTGTTGTTATCATCCTTTGTGCTTGCAAGATTCCCTTCCAACGTTCAGTCTGCATAGTCTTGGGTCACAACGAATGTTATCATTATTTTCAAGCTGAACACGACATGATTCACGCCACCCGAAATAGACCGAAAAGTTCCCCACCACGACCCTCCCCCAGCTAGGGATTTCGTAACCACCAGTCGGTACGAGCAAGCTAGGGCTGGTTTTCGGAAAACCAACCGGGAAGAACATGAAAACCCATCCAAAATAGGAGAATATAGCAACCCCAAAAAAGATGATAGGATCTATCTTTTTGGAGATTGCTATTCTTGAAAACTTTAGCAGTTCTGGCCGAGAAAGTAAGCATCCACTTTCTCGGATCCCCGAGACGACCAGTAAAGTTATACCCTTGTTAATTAGTTGGTTAAGAAAGAACTAGGGACTTAAATGCCAAATTTATTCGGGGATTTTGACAACTGGGAACCCATAGGATTGGGACGTTTCTTCACCTTCCATATTCAAACACCATGACACGTTGTATTTTGTTTTGATTACCCTAAATGTCGTTTGCAACGCCTGTCTTCTGAATTTACCTTCTAAGAAAAATCAAACCCGGCACTAGAAAACCCCAAATTTCAAGATCATCCACGTTTAAATTGGGGATGTACGCAAGTTGTGCCATAGCTGGAAAATGGCATGATTTCCCACTACCAGCTTAAATTGCCAGGAGGATCATTCCACTGCATTATTCGGTTATTTCATGTCCAATTGGATACAGGGAACCCACAAAAACTATCCGACTATTAATCATCATTGGTTCCAGCAAACATCATTTTTTTGGTTGGTTACGGTTACAGGGTTAAACACATCATTTTCACTGGTTATGTACCATTGATGATCATCAGCAGTTTGAACAAAGAGTTCGGTCCCCATTTTCTGTTGCTCATGTACCTATTTTCATTGATACACATGAGGAAGGCAACACATTTGTTTCTTTTTTGATATTTTTGGGTATAAACATATTATCTTGGGGGGTTGATGTTGATTGGAGAATGACCATCGATTTCTACTGTATATCCAGTGATACCCCTATTAATAAATGATTTTCCCATTGTATTCCCCAGTGATAGATGGTTGATTTGTAATTTCCTCACGGTGACGTCACTGGAATGATGGGAATTGTAAGGGGATCATTAAATTTTTCACTTTTTTGCTTAGCGAATCCACATAATTCTATAATTTGGACATAATTACCCTAATGGCCTCACGCTCCCATTTTTTCGTTAGCGAATCATTAAAATTAAAATTTTAAAATTTGGAAATAATTATCTTAATTATCGATTATTTTACAGTTTCATACAAATTCTTCATTGTTGGTGGCTATTTCACGTGCCGCAGACACATTGACCCCACCATCGCAGGACTGCTGGGCACGCCTAGTGCAGCACCGGAGTCTCTGGAGCTCTGTGTCGCCCCAAAGGTGCAGCGAGAACCAGGGCCGTTTGAAGGTTTGAATCCAGGGATAAGTTACCAATTGGGATAGCATGGGACAACCCTGCATGTAGAACCCAGATTCTGTGGAAGTTTTTTTGGTTGTGGCGGCTTTTTAGGCAGATTGAACATTTGAGTTTTTTTTGCCAAATTACTTTTCTTCGAGTGATCCCCGCTGTGACATTACTTTCTCATAGTTTCTGGCATCTCATCTGGAAGTATATCTTGCATATATCTTCTAACATTCTATTCTGGCTTTCTATCTGGCATTCTATTCTGACATTCTGTTCTGGCATTCTATGTGGCATCTATTCTGACATCCTATTTGGCATCCTTTCTGGCCTGGCATCTATTCTGACATTTTCTCTGGCATTCTTTCTGGCAATCTACCTGGCATCGATTTTGCCATTCTTTCTGGCATCTGGCATTCTTTCTGATAATCTATCTGGCATTCTTTCTGTCATTCTATCTGACGTTCTATTCTGGCCTTCTATCTGGCATCTATTCTGACATTCTCTCTGACTGAGATCTGGCGCTCGCGGTTGAAGTCCGGCAGCCAAGATCTGGGGCTCACCATTGTGGTCCGGCAACTATTTTAGATTTATGTCAACTTGAACACACATGGGTTGTATGGTGTGCACATGGGGGTGGGGTTGGGGTGGGGTGGGGTGGAGTGGGGGTAATAACGTTCATGTCAACTTGAAAACATGTCATGCTACGCTGTGAGATCTTCTCTTGCACTTGCACACGTACGTCATGCTACGCTGTGCTTTCTTCTCTTGTACTTGCACACATATGTCATGCTACGCTGTGGGATCTTCTCTTGCACTTGCACACGTGCGTCATGCTACGCTGTGCTATCTTCTCTTGCACATGCACACAGACGTGATGCTACGCTGTGGGATCTTCTCTTGCACTTGCGCACGTACGTCATCATGGGATCTGACACACTTTTCTGCAACCTCTTCCGAAATTGCGACCATCCAGCAACGCTGTCATTTTGACGCTTCTTGCAGTAGTGTATGCTTGCCTCGCTTTCTCTTTGGTGTAGCCTTTCTTTCTGTATTGCCTTCCAGGATTGTTCCAAGCACGATGGGGATGAGAGCTGGAAACACAATCGCGTTCCCTTGCCATTTTGGTGTTTTCATGAGGAGGCACATGTGCGTTCTTATGTTGTTGTGGGAATACATCCCCAATGTCGAGATTTTTGAGCACCATGTGTGTAGATGTGGAAACACATTTTTAACATACGCGTTTACAATCACTTTCTTTGTCTCCGTGTGGAAACACATACGTATTTACTTGTTCTGGAAATGTAAAATCTCGAAGCACATGCGCGTTTCCTGGTTTTCTTCTCTACGCAACAGGAAGCACATGCACGTTTCCACGCCAACCTTCTTTCATCTTCTCCTAAAAACACAGGAAATGCCAGGATTAAGTCCTGCAGCGTTGCTCTCTGTGCCATCCCATTTGCAGTTGCAGCCATGCTTCCACGGAAATCGTGCTTCACTTGAGCAGAAAGATAGTCTTGCCATAGAAAACATCGGTTTCCAGGTCAAAAAACAAGTTATTTTTGCGATTTTTGTATTTTTTACAATTTTTTCTGTTATCTGATGTTATATCTCTATATCTCCCGATCTATAGATATAAATTTAACATGACTTAAAGAAGTTAACCCAATTTATAAATATACTGAAACCATATTTTTAACATTACATACACAACATATAAACTGATTTACATCTAAGGGCACATTTTTGTAGCAGTGTGTGCGGATTTCGTTATTTTTTGTTAGGCCGAAAACAATATTGAGGGCAAACATCTTCTGTACGGTGGGCAGCAAGTTGCTGGCATGGCTTTGCTCGTATTGGGAAAATGGAGTGATGTGATTTGCCAAAGTCTTGCCCAACATGCAGAATTTTTCACTAACTTTGGTGGAAGTCCAAGCACCATGAGCCTTCTGTTTCGTTTTTGTTGACCATCATCAACCCTTGTGAAATGGCCCGTCTTGCGAAAAGGGGTGCCCAAAAAGGTACCCTAAACTTCCACGTGAAACTTCGATTCCAAACCATGCTGGCCTTTTGCTTCAAGGTCCGTTCTACACGTGGCGCTTTTGGACGGCACCGATCCGTTTTTGCTGGACCTTACCTTGCGTTGCTTGGCGCGGCCGGTGTCCCTAGGGATACTGCTGGTGTGCAACACCACTTGAATCGCTTAGCCGCTTATCCAAACATAGATTGGCTTATCCAAACATAGATTGGTTTGTTTATCCAAACATAGATTGGATTGTCGTATTTTAATGTGTATAGACTGTATAGACTGTATAGACTGTATAGATTGTATAGACTGTACTGACTGTACTGACTGTATTGACTGTATTGACTGTATAGATATAGATATAGATATAGATATAGATATTGCATTGCACTAGACAGATACACATATGCACGGTGTCATACATAGACATCATGAGCTAAAATTAAGGTGTAAGATTGCTCAAGGGGCCTCCTGGCCAAGTTGGTTTGTAACTAGGTTACCTATGCTGTATGGTAGTAGATATAATGTATCTATAGATAATGCGGTTTATAAACCGGCCTATAAATATGGAGCACCTTGTGGCTTTTCTTCAAACAAATGGCGTAGCGTTTCAAAGAAATGCACAGCTGGTGAAACGCTATAGACTTCCCTGCACGGATTCCGAATGTTGCACCGTGTAACATATCGTATGGTAACCCCTTTCCAAGAAAGATGCAATATGTAAATGATATTGAATCTTGGGAATTATAGATACAGACGGGGGTAGCACATGTACTATATATATACATATATAATATATATATAATATATATATATGTACACATACAGACCATCTTACATATATATGTACACATACAGATCATCTTAGATATATAGAAGCACATACATACATACATACATACGTACATACGTACATACGTACATACGTACATACGTACATACGTACATACGTACATACGTACATACGTACATACGTACATACGTACATACGTACATACGTACA
>Ga0126342_10014886_pt1 | contig 13685 bp, 21 predicted proteins | sample Cyp1metagenome_FD_92528 | JGI IMG/M metagenome (GOLD analysis project Ga0126342, IMG submission 92528) | Coral microbial communities from Lord Howe Island, Old Settlement Bay, Australia - Cyphastrea 1 metagenome | ecosystem: Host-associated > Invertebrates > Cnidaria > Coral ...
GGTTTTGCGTGGCAGGCGTGGCACTCATGGCACTGGGTGGCGCGCTTGGGCCCGATTTAGTCGCGCGTGACGCCGCACTCATGGCACTGAGTGGTGCGCTTGGGCCCGATTTAGTTGCGCGTGACGCCGCGGCACTTTGCGTGGCAGGCGTGGCACTGGGTGACATCCACCTTCGTTTCACGTGGCAGGCGTGGCGCAATCTCACATCCACCTTGGTTTTGCGTGGCAGGCGTGGCATTCATGGCACTGGCCGCGGCACTTTGCGTGGCAGGCGTGGCACTTGGTGACATCCACCTTCGTTTCACGTGGCAGGCGTGGCACAATCTCACATTCACCTTGGTTTTGCGTGGCAGGCGTGGCATTCATGGCACTGGGTGGCGCCCTTGGGCCCGGTTAAGTCGCGCGTGACGCGGCGGCACTTTGCGTGGCAGGCGTGGCACTTGGTGACATCCACCTTCGTTTCATGTGGCAGGCGTGGCACAATCTCACATCCACCTTGGTTTTGCGTGGCAGGCGTGGCAATCATGGCACTGGGTGGCGCGCTTGGGCCCGATTTAGTCGCGCGTGACGCCGCGGCACTTTGCGTGGCAGGCGTGGCACTTGGTCACATCCACCTTCGTTTCACGTGGCAGGCGTGGTATCTTCTCACATTCACCTTGGTTTTGCGTGGCAAGCGTGGCACTCATGGCACTGGGTGGCGCGCTTGGGCCCGATTTAGTCGCGCATGACGCCGCGGCACTTTGCGTGGCAGGCGTGGCACTTGGTGACATCCACCTTCGTTTCATGTGGCAGGCGTGGCATCTTCTCACATTCACCTTGGTTTTGCGTGGCAGGCGTGGCAATCATGGCACTGGCCCGGTTTAGTCGCGCGTGACGCTGCGGCACTTTGCGTGGCAGGCGTGGCACTTGGTCACATCCACCTTCGTTTCACGTGGCAGGCGTGGCATCTTCTCACATTCACCTTGGTTTTGCGTGGCAAGCGTGGCACTCATGGCACTGGGTGGCGCGCTTGGGCCCGATTTAGTCGCGCGTGACGCCGCGGCACTTTACGTGGCAGGCGTGGCACTTGGTGACATCCACCTTCGTTTCATGTGGCAGGCGTGGCATCTCCTCACATTCACCTTGGTTTTGCGTGGCAGGCGTGGCATTCATGGCACTGGCCCGGTTTAGTCGCGCGTGACGCTGCGGCACTTTGCGTGGCAGGCGTGGCACTTGGTGACATCCACCTTCGTTTCACGTGGCAGGCGTGGCACCATCTCACATTGACCTTGGTTTTGCGTGGCAGGCGTGGCACTCATGACACTCCTCGTCCTCCTCTTCCTCCCGCCGCCCGCCTGTCACACACAACACAACTTTGTCACACAGCATCTTTCACATACAACTTTCACACACAACTTTGTCAACCACCATCTTTCACATACCTTTTTGCACACACAACTTTCACACGCAACTTTGTCACACACCATCTTTCACATACCCTCTTTCACACACCATTTTGTCACACACCATCTTTCAACTTTGTTAGACACTCCTCGTCCTCCTCGTCCTCCTCTTCCTCCCGCCGCCCGCCTGTCACACACAACACAACTTTGTCACACACCATCTTTCACACACAACTTTCACACACAACTTTGTCAACCACACGGAGCACAGAAGATCATGGAACACCTCATTCAGCCCATTCCAGGTCCGCAATGATGCCGCATGCAGGGCAGATGACATTGCAGTGCTGGCGGAAAAAAATATGTCTGCACTGTCGCGCACTCACGTCACTTTCACACACACCATCTTTCACACACAACTTTGTCACACACACACACATACATGCATACATACATACATACACACGTACGTACGTACGTACGTACATACGTACATACGTACATACGTACATACGTACATACGTACATACGTACACGCATACTATCTTTTCACATACCTTCTTGCTTTGTCACACGCTGTCTTTCACATGCCACTTTGTCACACACAACTGCTTTAACTTCTCGATCCTTCACCACCTCCTTTGTCTTTCCTTCCTTCCCCGTCCCCGCTACAACCTTTGAAGCTCACTATTGGAAGAAGTTGACTTGTGGGGTTATCCGGTCCTTTAATTTTTGATATGTGCCGGCATGTACTGTTGTGTTTTCATTTTCCAAAGAATCTTGCAAATTAAATTGTGGCACCTTTGCGCCAACCTGATGCCGAGAGTTTATTGACTACTGTGAGTGAACATGGCGAACACCATGTGGACACAAGCATGGTCTGTTCCGTTCAAAGGCAAGTGAATGTTTTGGTCGATATTACAGACCAGTGCATATTATCATGCTTTGCCTCTGCACCCTGTGCGAATCTTGAAGAGAGTGGCAAGCCTGACATGGGCCCGGCTGCACTGGACTGGATACGTCGAATGTTGCTTTGGTTCCGCACATTTCTATATGTCAGAATCTTGGCTTCGTACGTCTTTGACTTCTGTAACTGCTCCATGCAGAATTTCGTACCGCTCATCAAACGCATTCCTCATCCAAACTGTAAGAAAATGGCAACCAGTGACTTGACATTTTCCTCAATGAACCAAAACTGAGCACATCAGGCAACTGCTCACACGGCAACCTGTTTTGTTCGAAACAAATTCGTCATTTTGACACAATTTTGCTTTCAACGGGTCTAACGTGAAAACACGCTAAGGGCCATCACTGAAAGGACCAAGTCTGAAGCCGAATTCTGAATGATGCTACCTGATGCTATCGAATCACTGCACCCCCTCTTAGCCTTCACCCAACATTCCACCCGTATGGGTGGATGGATGGATGGATGGATGTGTTCGCATACATTGGACATGCATGCTGCACAAACATCATCAGATGTTGAACAGGCCCTTGGAAAGCCCTTGCCTCTGCAAGTTTCAAAACAAAATCCTCAGCATCATCCCATGGCAGGCCCTTGTCCTGACACAAAGTTCATGGTCACTGCGAGTCACACAACTCACTTCTAAGACGCGAATCTGAAGAGATCATGACGCATCAAAAAATAGGAAACCGGGTTGTCGCAGCCCTAGAACAGCCAGCGCAATGTGTTTGGCAAATCTGCTCCATAGAAAACAAAAAACACCAATGCAGCAACATGCTTGTGCACCCAACCCCAGTCCCAGTTCCAAAAGCCCATCCCACCATGACCCACAACACGGGCGCCGATACGCATGCTGAACACACAAGAAGACAAACAACAAAGTGTTGCGCGCAATTCCTTCTCAACACGCTCGCTCTTGCGAAACACAGCTCGGCGCCTGTTCGTACCAAAAATCCTGTCATACAACCACCTCCCTCTCAGCCTCTCAGCTATTTCTTCAAAACTGTGATGTCTGAAACAGAGTTTTCAGTGGCACTATGGATAACAGGCGAAATCAAGCTGACGGTCTTTTCCTGAAGAATGGTGCGCTCAAAAAGTTTCTTGCTAAAAATTGATTTGATATGCAATATTTGCAATATGTTGTTGTGTTTTGACTGCATGTGCTTCCAAATTTATCAGTTCCCAAATCTTTGCCCATCGGAAATTCAATCATCAAAAGAAACGCGGCTCTGTTCAAAATCGATCAATGTTGGGTCTCGCGCTTGTATGCATATCATATCACCCAGGTACATCCCAGGTACATCCCAGGTCCATATGTTCAAAACATGTTGTTCTCAAGAATCGAGCTTTCGAAGGTAAACATGACCTCATTTTCATTCCCAATCTTCCGAAGCCTTGGGGACAAAGCATGTCACTCTCAAATCGGGCAGAACATAGAAATAACTAACTAACACGGTTCCGCGAAACTATGGCTGTAAAAATACACTTTTCATCCCTGCGCAAGAAACATCTCAAACATCACCATTGACACTTACAGTACCTGATGACAAGACAACAAATTTAAAGACATGTCGCATGTCAGGAAAATGCCGATGCAATCAAAGACAGTTTTGACTGCGAAGTACTTCAACATCTCATGAGCACAGGTTGTGGCCTACTTCACTGTGCCATATCCTCAGTGCCCCCCGAGCACAGAGCACAGGCTGCCCTGTCTCCAGCGGACCCGAATTATATAAAGAAGAAACACCGCGGGCGGTAAGACGTAATGTGTACTACCGTTCCCCACTCTACAAACGTTAACCCTTTCGAAGCGTTCCAGAATAAAGAAACATTACCTGCATGATCATTACTTCACAAGCAAAGTCATACTTGCAGATGAAGGAATATCTGGGTGTTCCTTCTCAGGCATCTCTTGAGCTGCAGAATGAAGCAGGGTGAGTTCCTGGGCGGAAGTTGCAACACCAAACCGCAAAAAAGGACAGAAGCAAGCACAACATCGGTCTAGCATGACCAAAACTGCCACAGCACTGCAAAACCTTTTCCTCTGGTTTAGAGCCACTGCAGTACAATCCACAACTGTTGACATGCTGTTACATGAGGTGATGTGATCTTTGCTAAAATTTGTCACCCCACCTCCAACGTTTGTGATATTCACACACTTTGGCCTTTACATCAGCATGTCTTTGGGTTTCTACTGTTGATGCCTCAGAGCTCTTCTTAACTCTTCGTTTCGCATCTATTGGCATCTATCTATTTTCTATACATCCATCAGCCCGCAGCACTCGCTCCATCCGCAGCGCTTGAAGAATCTCACCAGCGCCAGCGCCACCATCCGCGACTCGTCCACGTTGAGGTCGATCGCCACAGTCGCCAGCATCATCATCGTCGTAGTCGTACATCATCATCATCATCATCATCATCATAGATTGAACTACCAGCTTCTGTGACTGCTTCTTCAAAGTAGTCTGTAGATCCATCAGTTCAGCCAATCTTGAACTCGTTCTGCTGCTTCAATCCAATCCTCTCGTTTGCCCGATTGGAATTTGATCAGCAAATTTTGAAGGTTTCGTAGAAGACGAAGGTGTCGTTGTCGTGCCATTGGGTCTGCCATTGTCGGGATTGCCCTTGAAAGGTTTCTGCAATTGATCACCAGTAGGTTCTCAGGACCGTTACCTTGACCAAGTAGATCCCATCGATAATCCTCCAACGCCAAAGGTTCCCGAAGAACAGGGATAATGCTGAAGAAATCGGCCATCGGCACACTGCTCAGGAAGTAGTTTGCCTCGTTCATAGTTCCAAGCATGGGGGGTTCCATTGACGTAGGTGGCCCTGATCCACTCTTCTCAATTGCCTCGATCACGTCCATCGCCACTGATTGTGCAACACCTCATGCAACTGCTTTTGCTAAAGGTTTTGGCATATAGTCTTCGGTTGAGGCTCATTGTCTGATCCTCTTGATCTTGACCTTGAAGTAGGAATTCCATGATCATTGACTTCTGGAAGATCGTCACTTTCACGCGCAAAGCCATAATGAATGTTTGCCCAATCACCCACATCGCTAACCTCCTCCACTGTTGACCGAAGGTATCTCTGATATCTCGATCTGGGAGATTCTGGTTCCTCCTCAAAACTTTCATCTTCTCCATCAGGTTGATCACCTCCATGATCTTCTTCATCATTTCCATCTCTGTCTGGAACATCTGCTTCACCATTTGCATCTCCATGTTCAGCATCGTTTCGCATGACTTGATGCCTGCGAAGAACTGCTTCTTCGCTGCGATCCGCTTCTTCCACAGGAATCAAGTGTGACCAACTCCATTCCAGGAACTTTCTGAAACTGTCTCATCCTCGTCCATGTTGTTTGGTTCTTCTTCTTCTGCATCTTCTTCAGGAAGTTGGTCTTCTTTCATTTCGCAGCAAAAAGGATCTTGATCTCATTGAAGGTGTGCTGCTTCTCGGACTGTTTTTCATATTGCCTTGTATTTCTCCAATTCTTCCATCTTCACTGTCAGCTTGAAAAAGAGTCTAGCCACCAGCGTCAGCAAAAGAAAAATCACCACCATTGCAAGAGTCAAACTCCATGAAGAAAAATCAAGTTCTCGTTTACCAGCTTCGCATCCTTGAAGGTGGTTGCTTGACATGATCATGTTCACCAGCAATTTCACTAATTGTTTCTTCTTGCCCTGGTAAGGTGCATTCTCCTCCATCTCAAAGTTGCTGCTTTGAAGTCCAATGCGTTTCATCAGGTATTCACGTCTTTCTTTGGAAAGCGCTTTGGTGTTGAGATCTGCCGGATTCTCCTTGGTCGAAATGCGGTCGATGTAGCACCACTGCTTTTGCATAGCCTGCTGAGTCCACAAAAGTCTCGTAGAAAGATGTTTTGCTTTCCCAGGACCCAAACGTGAAAAGAATGCCTGGGCACTTGTGGAATCCAAACGAAGCCGCATCATCACATTCTCCTGGTTTCCAAAGCCACCATTGTCACCCACAAGGAACTGCAGCACCTGTTTCACATAGATCGCCTCTGTCGGCAAACTGGTTGCTGCCAGAATCTCTGCCTCCATTGAGCTCAGAGACACTGAAGTATGTGACCTGGAATGTCTGTGAATCAGGCAGGAGTTGAAAAAGATCAGCCCTGAACTGGTACTTCTCCGACTCACTTCGCATGATGCCCAATCGCTGTCACTGTACAGCTCAAGCACGTCGTTCTTCTCCACCATACCAACGTTGCATTGTGGTCTGATGCATCTCCACCTATGGGTAGTGAAGCTTCATGTCTTTGGAGTAGACCAAGTAGCTTGTCAGCCTCTTGATGGCACCCATGGCTGTCTTTGTTGGTCGCGCCATGTATGTTGCTAACACTCGAACTGAGTGCTGGATGTCACAGCGCTCTTGGCTCTCGGGACTGAGGTATTGATCTTCAGATGTAGCTTCTGGATCCTGGATTTGCAAACATGCATGATGAGGAACGGTTTTTTCTCTCCTGTCAGCCACGTGCAAAAGCTCAGCCAACCTGGGGATGTACCTTGAGCTTCGTGTGACATCAATGCCATCCTCAGTGAACTGCAACTCACGCTTCAAATAGAAAATGCTACCATCATCTCCATGCCAGGCTGAAGTGGTCCCTCGATTTTCAAGTTCTGCTCTTTGGACAATTCCTTGTAGAAACTGTTGATGTACTTCTTGGATCCAACCACCAGCAAATCGTCGATGTGGGCCGAGATGTAGGCCATCTGCTTCTTGTGCTTGAAGATGGTGCCCTGGAAGTTCTCGAAATGGTGGCTCTCGCAAATCTCCGTGAAGAACTTGTTCCATTCTGAAGCCGCCACTCTTTGGCCTGGTAGGCATCTTTTCAATACCCAAAATTGTTTTCCTTCTCCACAATCACCTGCACGCAACGCCCACAAAGGAACTTCAATGAGCACCAGAGAAGTTTGTGGGACTTGAAGAAAAGCATCTCCAACATCAATTGATGCAGTGGCAAGGCCATGTAGAAGGCTCATCACGATCAACATCTTGACTACTGCCACCGGTGTTGTGGGACTGAATGTTTCATAGCTGCTTGCGTCACCATCTCTGAACTCACGGGCAACTAGTCGAGCACGTCGACACCATTGGTTTTCACGAACATGCCAATCTCTCACTAGTCGGGTGTCCAACTTCATGCACTCCTCCACCACAAGGTCTTTTTCGAACATCTTCAATCACATCAAGCTTTCGAAGACGTTTCAATTCAGCTTGCATAGCTTCTTGATCTAACCATGCCAGCTCATCATCTGTGATCTTCGGTGGACCAGCTCCTTCATCGAAAAATATTCTTTCCGAATTCTTTCCTGCTTCTCATCTTGTGGAATCATCACCTTCTCACCCTCAAAGTCACGCTGTGCTCACAAAGTTCCCAATCAAAGGAATCATCGGCAATGTTGCATTCCAGCTCATCATCATAGAGCTCGATTTCCTCCACAATTCTGCGCACATGTCTTGCTGTTGAAGAGGTCGCTGGACTGCCTGAAATGTCACCTGCATAGACGGGGCTGTAGAGAGAAGTCCTTTGCTGCTTGGGACTTGGCTCAATCACTGCAGTATCTGGGTCAAACTTCACAAACTTCATCTGCACATCATCTTCAGATTGCTGTGATCTCTTCACTGCCTCAGTTTCTGCCCCGGGTTGCCGAACAGGAATGGGAAGACGTACATCATCTCCTTGTCGTTTTGCTCGTGCAAGAGCTCCTGCATCACCCATCACGTGTTGTTCACTGGATTGGTCAGGCTGAATTGCCTGTTGAGCATTGGCTGAAGCCCCACCTACCTCTGATCTCTCCACATATTCTGTCTCCTCCAAGTCCTCCATGGGGTTCTCCTTGGCATACTTTCTCACTGCCTTCTCATCCTCATCAAACTCCGGTTCAACGCCACCAATGGGGGCATGCCAAAGAGGCATAGGAGACTCAGGCGGGTTCACATGCTTCACCTCTGCGTAAACACCACGACGCATATCCCAGGGTCCAACTGTGAGCACCATGGCCAACTCAGCATTCCAATGCTCAGCCACCTTTCTGATAGCCCTGCTTCGAATGCTGTCATTCTCTGACACAGCCACCACATCCATATCTGCTGCATCTTTGGTCAACCAGATTCCACGACGCCATTGTGTCGAATAATTTTCCTGCAAATTATCTAAGGCGAAAACCCTCCTCACCAAAGGCACAGATACGTCCACGATAAGGACGGCCACGTAGGCTCATGAAGGCTGTCGTTCCTCTTGAGGAAGCAACATGATAGCTCTTCAGCAGCCATGCGCCATGGGTGACTGACCATGCTCTGAGTGGGTGATCACCTGGAAACTTCAGCCTCATCTTGTCCTCCAAATGGATCAAACATTTGCCTTGGGCCCGAACTGTTTGGATGCTCCTTCCTGCAAGTGCGGTACGGCCCTTTGCATAGATCTGTCCAGGTTGGAGAGTCGTTGGAAGCCCCTGTGCTGCTCTAATTGTCTGTGCAACTCTCATGCCTGCAGCAAGCACAGGTTCATTGTCGAAAGCCATCTCCACCTGGTCATAGTAACTCAACCCGCCCAAAAACCTTGCAACTGCACCTCCAACCACTGACTGAAGTTTGTTGCGCAAAGGCTCAACTGCAATGAACTTTGTCCAGGAATCGATCATGATCAACACGTTCAAATTTCCAGAAGCTGTGTAAAAATCACATTGCAGAGTACGAAAAATTCCTTGCGCCATAGCATCAGGAGGTGTGGGCTTTTGATGATTTGTCCTGCTTTTGGACTGGACACAAAGGCTGCACCACTTCTTGACAGGGAGATGTGTCACCTCATGCAACTTCCTCTCCCTGGCTGTGGGTTGTGCTGGAGCGTCTTGATATTGTGGATGGGGTTGCATTGCTTTGAATTCTCCACGTACAACGACGAAGAGAGGAAACATGGGATTCAGGAATGCGATTGTAGGTCTTCCTTTTGGAACCAGCCGTTGAAGCTCCTAAGAATCTCAACTGAACTGTTGGGTGTCACCTGTACATCATTCACCACGATAGCTTCAGCTTCAGCATCTTCTCGAAGTGCTAGGGCAATAGCTTGATGCTCAGGAATGTCACGCCCCATGATGTCATCACGCCCTTCGTCAAGAAATGGGTTGATCTTCAATGGGCAAAACATCTTCAGCTTCACCTGGATAGGGAGATTCCAGCTCATAGGGCTCTTCCATCGCATAGCCACCAACATCCAACAAACCACCAAAATGCGCCAAAGCTTCATCTCGTTCAGACAAAATTGTGAGCACAATGACATCTTCACCTTGTGCATAACTTTCAAGATCTGGAATGGGGCGAAAAGGATCATCAAGTTCCAGGTATTTGGAACTCAGTTCCACAACATGCCAACCAATGATGATCTTCTTCTGCTGTCGATCTTTTCTGTACCAACGTGGTTCTGAAGCCAAAATTGCCAGCCCAGGTAGGTCTTGGATCCACGAAGTGGGTGCTGACACAACACATGTATGGGTTCCCATCAGACACTTGCCAGCTGTTGTTTCAGGGCTCTTCAGGCCTAAGCCTGTCCTCCAGCTCCATGATGGCCCTGAAATAGACATGTGGCGACAGCATATCTTCATCTTCAACTCGTTCTACACGACAAACTGTTGCATTCATGGCCAAACTGTTGCGTTGATAGTTCACTGGGACGCGAAGTTCACGGTCAGGACTTTTTTTCAGATAAGGACCTGAGCCATCATCCATCTGCTTGACACACCATCCATTGCGGTAAAGCTGTCCCAATGAAAGAATGCAGCTCTTCACATTTGCAATAAGGAACACATGCTCCAGTTCAGCCTCGGTCCCATCACCATCTTTCACAACCAAAGAAACTGTTGTGTAGCCAGTCACTTTCAAATGTGAACCTTGGCAATCACGAAGCTGCACATCTTCTGATCGAACTGTATGTGCACCACATTGGCCATAGGACAATGGCAACAACGAGACATTTGAGCCGCTGTCCAAAATCACCACATCCTTGTCAAACTCCTCACCAGAGCTTACCATTCTCACTGAAGTACCTGAGAACTTGTCAACCTAGGCGCTCCCATAGGGATTGTGAAGGTTCTGCGCGCAGTTGAAGCTGATGTAGAAGAGGGATAACTGGATTGGGGGGATTGTCGAACTTGAGGTTGAATTCCTTGGCCAGCAGCAGGTTGAATTGGTACTTGTGGAAGTTGAGCAGGATCACCTGAAACAACTTGTTGAACCATCCTGTTAAGACATTCACGTGACCAATGCCCATGCGCAAAACAAATTCTGCACTGCTGGGAGTCCACATTGCCCTTGTTTTGCCTTTCTTGCCGAAATCCTTGCCTTTTGGCTTGGATTTTCCTTTGGCCTTTCCTTTCCCCTTGCCTTTGTTACCATGACCTCGGCGTTTGCCACGTCCTCTTCCAAAAGCTCCTGAACCAAAACTGCCATAGTTCCACCAGCTCTTGCCCTTGTCCTTGTTCTTGCCTTCGTGCTCCCCCTTGCCTTGTTTCAATGCGATCCACTTCCATTGGCTGTGGTCCTTGGTCAGAAGAGGTAGACCCCTGCAATGACTTCAGGACACACTCAGGTGTCCAGGCACGACATGCTTTGTCATAGCCCATCATCGTCTCTTTCAACTGTGCGCTGGTGTGCTCATTCATGGTCAATTGCAGGTACTTCCTCAACTTTTCTCCACTGCACATCACAAGAGTTGCAATCTTCAGCTCGGCGGGATATGTTGATGGGGAAGCATCTGCGAACTGTTGGACCAGCTGCTAATATGCTAGGATCTGTTCCATGATCGTCTTCGCATTGGTGAAGGCCCGATAGTTGCTGAGGGCCTGTGCCAAAGCCAAAGAACGCTGTCTTGAAGAAAGCTCATACTCTTGGACCAATGAGCGCCACAACCTGGAACCGTCCTTGCTCTTGGAGGCTAAGGCACCTGCCCTTCAGGTACGAGGCCAAAATGGCAAAAAGTTTCACGCCCATCTCGTTGTACTCGGGGATCTCATCTGTGGGGCCTAATTTGTCCAATTGGTCGAAGCATTTCTGGAAGTGCTGGTCGCCAAAGCTCAACCAACTGCAGAAAGTGAGCTTCCATCCTCAAAATCCCAAAGGATCATCGCCAGTGTAAACATCTGGGTTTTTCTTGTAGCAGCCTGCAAACCTCCATCACCAGACGCATGAGAGCTACTGCTAGGCCCTCGGCCTGACATCAGGCCTATAGCCCGTTCAGCCGCTGATGCTGCGTTGGCTGCAGCCGTTGCCAGCATTGACATTTGTTGAAGAAAAGCATTCTCACCTTGTGCACCACCTTCCATGCCACTGCAGCAGGAAATCCAACTTGCAAAGAGCAATGCTTTCAACTGCATTTGAAATTGCACCTTCTCACACGCCGCCTCTGCCTATCCATCCTTGTTGGGCTCCTTGAGGTGGAAGTTCTCGGCATCGCTGAAGGTCTGAACCATAGGCCAAGTGGCTCAAGGCTAGCATACTGCACATCGTTGCCAGCCAGCACATCCACGTTCTCTCAACAGACATGAGTCCCATGAACTCCCTCATGCCACCATATAGAGGGTCCTTTTGATCGCCGCGTTCATGTTGTTGATGTCAAAGCCCTCAATGAAGACAAATGTCTGCTCCGCCAGCTTGTCCAGAAAGCCAGATCAAAGCGCAAAGCAGTGCTTGTCCAACTGCCAAGCACCATAACCATTGAGCTCATACACAAACTCCATTGTGTCATTCTCGTCAGCCTCATAGTATGGATTGTTCTGTAGTGCCTATCCATCACTGCATTGGTTGCCACCAAAGCACGCAGTTTGACACTCAGCTGAAACATCAGCCGTTGAACTCAGAGCACTGCCATTTGCCTCCTTCGGAGCACGCCAGCTGCTTGCACCTATCCATTGCTCCATCACAGGGACTCTACCCCATGCTGCCCCACCATCTCACATGCACTGATTGTTGTCTCACCAGCACTGATTGCCTCGGCACTGATTGCAAAGCCATCAGAACCATGCTGAACTTTGCCACCATGGACTTGAACTTGGCGCTGCATCCCATCCAAAGTGCTGGGTCTGTCCACCAACACCCATTCAGTTACAGTCCAACTGCCTGTAACTCCATCAGCTTCGGAAGCATTCGAATTGCTGCCTCGGAAGCCTACACACTTCTGTTTTGCTACTGGGATGCACAACCTGAGGCTTTGGTTGAGGTCCTTCTTTGCGTAGTGCTCCACAGTCTCGGCCAGCTGCATGCCAAGCGCCATCAGCGCAATCACAACAGCAGCCGCCATGACCACGCGTGCTATGGACAGCTTTGCCCCTGTCCAGGGCTCCGCTACCATGTCAAAGCACGGCAAAACCCTTTTCCTCTGGTTTAGAGCCACTGCGGTACAATCCACAACTGTTGACATGCTGTTACATGAGGTGATGTGATCTCTGCTACACTTTGCCAAAAAAACTTAAAGGCTCACCAGCGACTTGGCACGTCAGGCAACCTCTACTGCTTGCTGTGTTTATTTATATTTATATATATATATCATGCAAACTGTTCCGAACTTGCTTCATGGTACTGCTGGCGTGGTTTAATTTGGTACTGCGCACACGGCTTTTGCATTTTTTGAGGAACTTCCTCTACATTTTGAGGCGTGTCATCTCAGGTGACCTTGATGCTATGGTCACCTCATCGCATCTCTTGACTGCCCGTGTATTGAATATCAGATCTTGCCATGAATCGTCCACTGAATTCGTGGCCAGAGGTGAGGAGGTTTCAAGGTCTTGTCTGTCTGCTTAGTCTGCTTGTCCGATGAACCAACACTTGCACATCTTTGACGGTAGGCGGGGCGTTGGGGGGCAGGGGCTGCTATAACGTTCGGTTCTGGAAGTTGCCCAACTCTTGGTCAAGTCTTTGCTTTATATACAGCTTTAGAATCCAATGCTGCGTCGCAACTTTCGGCGTAAGAAGCTTCGCTGAACTGTCACACGAAAAGAAAAACCACCATCACTACATGTTTTCCTCAGTTGAAAATACCTAGCCAATGGGTGCAGAGACTATCTCTTCTGTTCCGCTGACATGTCACTTAAAAAGTACTCGCAAGGAAGCAGCCTAAATGCCTCCAAGATAAAACGGTTGCTGGCCAAACTAGATATTGAGGGAATAAAGAATACAAATTTCCCAATACAATCAGTGGAACTACGATTGTCGAAGGAAGTTTAGAAGTCAAACTTCCGACAATATGGACAGATGAAAAGCAGAGCAGGGAAGAGGCAGAGAGAAGAGAAAGATTAGAAGAAAGAAGAGTAGAAGAGAAAGAGTAAGAA
>Ga0126342_10014887_pt1 | contig 13684 bp, 8 predicted proteins | sample Cyp1metagenome_FD_92528 | JGI IMG/M metagenome (GOLD analysis project Ga0126342, IMG submission 92528) | Coral microbial communities from Lord Howe Island, Old Settlement Bay, Australia - Cyphastrea 1 metagenome | ecosystem: Host-associated > Invertebrates > Cnidaria > Coral ...
ACATTTACCAGCATAATACGGACTGAAAGGTAGAATTTTAGTAGAATTTTTAAGACAATTTTGGTGTGGCATTCTAACTTTCAATGGATTTTTTTTGGTGGCAGGTGTGTCATTCTAACTTTCGGTCCGGCGGTATATATAATAAAAAATGACATGTTTTTAACGCATAAATACCAATAAACCATGCAAGGTGAATGATCACATGTACTTCTACGAAAATTCTAACAAACCCCGAGAAATCCCGAGAACATACCCTTTTGCCACCTAAGAATAATTTATGAAAGGATTCAGGAGGTATGTTCAAATTGCCTTAGATAATAATAGGATGGGTGCCCCATTTCACTAGCTAACTTAGTTGATTGCTAGGTTAACTCTTGGGTAGAGTTGGTGATTGTAACTATTTGTTTGAAAAGTGATAAACTAACTTCTACCTATTGGGCACCACCTTCTAACATCATATACAGTATCTATATTATACATATTAATATATACATATTATATATATATATATATTATATCTGGGTAAATTAAAATACTTCACTAACCTGAATCTTGCGGCCTTTCACCTTAAGAAAGAAGCCACCACCCTGCCAGGTCCATGGTTCCTCAAAATCTTGGGATTACCCAAAATGTCCTCCGAATGTGTTCCCATGGAAAATTACCCTCTGGTAATTTAACGTAGCTATTGAAAATGACCATATATAGTGGATTTCCCCATTAAAAATGGTGATTTTCCATAGCTATGTTAAATTACCAGAGGGTAAACCCCATTGAACTGAAAATGTATGGTTGATTCTATTTTGACTATATTCCACATCCCATCAACTATTCTCGCTAGATCCTTGCATTCTTCTCGGTTTATCAAACATCGACTCCCATTGTCATTAAATCCTATTAAAAAGTCCCGTCATCTCCCAAAATGCACATCAAAACTAGTGTTATTGCTTGTGCCACCGTGCCACCATTACATCACCATTATATTCCTTATACATCCTTCAAACTCGGGTTGGTTATATTCTGTATCAATCCGTATCAAATATTCACATGAGATCCTTACATTGATGGTTTGTTCAAAGCAGTTGCAAAAGGACATCAATGTTCCCTGTAAGTCAAAGTATTGATAATATGCCCATAGGGTTATCTCCCATATCCCATCAAATATTATCATTAGATCTTGATATTCCCATTATATCTCGTTATATCCCGTCATCTCCCCAAAATTCATATGTGGTACCATCTAAAAAAGCCCATCATATCCTGAAAATCCTATCCCTTGAAAAAACACAAATATTGTATTATTATTGCTGGATCGATTCTATCTAAGATAGTTTTTCCATACCCCACCTTATATGTCCCAATTATATTAGCTGATTTCCCATTGATTACATGCAATCATGTCCCATCAAAAACCAACACCCAAAATCACTATATACATATAGAGATATATGCATATACATAATATTGCCACTATATCCTAAAATAAAAAAAAACACACATGAATAGTCCATTTCTAGTCCCATGAAAAATCACATCCCCATCTTGTTGTTGGTGAAATCCCCCATGAAACGCAAACAAATCAATTCCTATACTTATATTAGTAAAAAAAAATACCAAACATTCGACATGAAACAAGAACATCACCACTATCACCATGATATTATTGTTTGTTGATCAAACATGACATATATATATATACACATGAAAAACGCCAAAAAATCACCACACCATATCAAACTTCATGTCAAACATTTCCAATATATCATATAATATTATCATCTTCCAAAAAGAAGCCAAACATTTCATATATACATATCATATATATATACATATACATACACATATTCCCAGGATATTCCCAAACATCTTTCCATCATCGTCCTAAAATGCAGTTCTGGTCATTGATTAGTTATAAGTGTTTATTTTTTACGGGATTATACATTCTATAAATGGGGTTATTTCAGTACCTAAAACTGGTAAAGGGCCATGACTGCATGAGTAATATTATAGAAATATATATATTATCATATTCCCAGTATATTCAAACATATTACTAGTATATCCCAGTATTTCCAATATATCATATATAATCATATTCCCCAAAGAAGCCAACCATCTCCATCTATACATGTCTAAACATGTATATATATATATATACATACATACATTACATTACCTTACCTTACATTACATTACATTACATTACATTACAATACAATACAATACAATACAATACATACATACATTACATACATATAGATATATATATATATATATATTCATCCCACACATCTTTACATCTTTCCATCAGCCATGGCCATGTCATCCGCGGCGCCGTTGGTTTCGGCCATCCCCGCCGTCGCCGTCGCGTCCAACAGGCCGCCCAGGCGGCGCTCCTCGGCGGCCGCCGTGCTCTCGTCGGGGAAGAGGTAGGTCACCACGGTGCCTCGGGGGGAACCCCCGTGGAATCGTTGTGGGTCCCCGAAAATGGACGGAAAACCCAGGGAAAATTGGGAAAAGTCAGGGAAAAATGGGGAACATGTGGAGAAAACCGAGGAAAACGATGGAAAACTGAGGAACACCGAGCGATTTGAGTAGTGAACATGGGTGATGTTGATGGATTTGACCTGCAGAAATGGAGAGATCATCCAGCAGACATGTGGACTGAACCAACATTAGCTGGTGATCTAACCAAATTTAAGCAAGAGAATTTGCGATTCAACCAACATAAATGTGGGTTTACGATTCTGATGTACATTTAAAGTCACGAATGGTACTTTTGCCACCTTTGCCGGTATAGCAAATGTGAGTGACAACCACCAGCACCATCGAACATACTGTTGGGTCGCTGACTAACTTGTTGGCTCAATTACGGTTGTAATATGTTGTCAGAGAGGTCACTGAATACGTAGCTATATTTATCACCGCAGATTCTTGAAGGATTATATAAAAGGTTAAACCATCTTAAAACCAAAGGGTTCGAAACTTTAAATCCCACGAATCGCTCCCTTTTTGGTAAAAACTATGGAGTTCGATGGCTGAAGCCTCCATTCAAAGTCCCAGTCCCCAGTTTTTTCTTCAGCCGTGCGGCTGGAAGAGTTCGTTGGGCAGCTGTCAACGCAAACCTTGTTGGATGAACGGATCAATGGGGTTATGGTACTGGTATCGTTAATGAAGTTTAACTTCACCAACACAAAACCTGAGGGGGTCCACCTTGTAGGTTTTGCTAGCGATAAGTTGACGCTATTTTGGCTAACCATGCAAGGTGTCCCAAATCATGTTGCTTTACCAGTCAGTTGTATAACACATAGCTAATGGATGCTAGTTGGGGGGCACCACCTTGCAGGGAAGTTGGTTGGCAACAGCAACCAGAACTGGTGGTGGCTGTGGCGGCAGCCATTGGGTTCTACCATGTTCAAGGTGGGAAGCCCCGGTTAGAAGTTCTTTTACAAACAGACCAACTATAGTTAGCTACTTGGTGGTGAACTACCCGCGAATCGTAAGTATTACGGTTAGTTCATGTTGGTTCACCCCAGTGAATGGATCAACCCTACTTATCCCCCTGAACCAGGGATATAAATAACCTACGATTCGTGGGAGCAGGCTACCCCTCCCAGGTGAAACAACATCAACTCATGCAGTGTGGTGTACTATACCCGACATGTCTGGTCAAGGGACGTAAGATCCCTTCGAAGTTGGCGGTTCAAAATTGATGGAACTAGGGGGTTCTTCAAATAGGCGGCCCCAAAATCGTTTCAAAATTTGAAAAAGCTCCAATGTTGGATGATTTTGGGAGCTTTTCTGCGGGTGGCTCCCAACACCCCAGGTACACAAGGGTGGTAATTGGGTAAATGGTAACATCAACAGTTTCCCCCGTTGGTGGCCATAGATTGCCGAAAATGGATGAGAGCAAACCCATTTTAAGAACCTCTCATATAGCAACCCTGAGCTTAGTCATGCGAGATCAATTTGTAACCTGGCAAGCCAAACGAATTCCTGTCCTAGTTCGCATAGCTTTACTTACTGGTGGTAAACGTAGGGAATTTTCGCGAATGATGCACAATTACTATCAATAATCATCCCAGCAACCCCCAGCAACCCATCCATTCCCTGCGTAAAACGCACCAGTAAGTTTAAATCAACGTCCAAATACCACCCAAAAAAATAAACATGACAAGCTGATACAAGCTGCAAAGCTCCATGATACGGGAATTCCCATTGCCACTTTTGATTCCCGGATGGTCATCCTGAAATGGCCCAGTGGCCCACTTGTTACATCCTGAAATTCACATGCTCCGTGTCTCCGGACATTTCCACGATATCTAGCACTGGTGGTTCAACCAACCCCTCTGAAAAATCATGGACTTTGGAAAAGTTGGGATGATGAAATTCCCAACTGTTTCTGGAAAGTCATAAAAGCAATGTTCCAAATCACCAACCAGAGCATCACGTCCAAGTGGCATGCTTATGCAAGTTGATACCTTCCACTCCCGGAGGCCAATCCTCCGGAAAGAAGATGAATTGGTTCACGCACTGAGTTCCTGCATCGAGCTGGGAATTGCGAGGCGGTCGGTCGTTGTGAGTGTTGAAAGGGTCTTTTCACTGAAGAGAAATCTGGATAATTGGAGATGATGAGATTTCTTGAGATAATGGGATATATGTATATAATTAGTGTTGGGCCCCCCTAAACAATTTTTGGATCCACTTTAAAGTGTTTTTTTAATGATCGGGGTACTGCATAGTGTGTAATCAGTTGATTTCAATTCATTGTCATTTTTTCAATTCATTTTCAATAGATTTAATGTTATTTTCAATTTGCGTTCATGTGATTTTCAATTGTTTTCAATTTAGTTTCACTTGACGTTCAATTGATTTTAAATTACGTTCAATTGATTTTCAATTGATGTCAACTTACTTTCCATCGATGTTCAATTCATTTCAATGTAGTTTGATGTTTTTTTTCAATTGATTTCAACTTATGTACTTCTTTCAATTGACATCCCATAGGAATCCCATAGAAATATCATAGAAATATCATGGACATGCCATAGGAATCCGACAGAAATTCCATAGACAAATCATAGAAATAACGTGGAAATTGCATAGTAACCACAAAGAAATCCATAAGAATCTCATAGAATTCCTTCAGGAATCCCATAGTAATATCATAGAAATATCATAGAAACATCATGGAACTCCCATAGGAATGCCATAGGAATCCCATAGGAATCCCAAAGAATTCCCATAGAAACATCATAGAAATACCACAGAAACCCCATAGGAACCCAAAGGAAATCCCATAGACATCCTTTTGAAACCCCATAGGAATCCCACAGAACTACCATAGACACACCTTAGAAACACCATAGAATATCATAGAAACACCATAGAAATTACATAGAATTTCCATAGAAATGTTGTCAAAATTCCATAGAAACACCATGGAAATCAAGGAGAGATGCCAGGAGAATTGAACTAAGTAAGAGACAAAAGCTATAGCAAAGGAAAGGAAAAGGAAAGGAGAGAATGAATTTGGACACGTCTTACCTCAAAAAAAACTGTACACAATAGTGGACCCCCAAAACAAACATACTATTGTGGATCAGGGTTGCTTGCTCATGGACTACCACCTTGAAAAATTGTTTGAGTGCTGTTTTCAAAAGGGTTTTAATAAGCCATCCTATATTTTGGAAATTAAACATTTTGAGAATTCTAAAAAGAATGGAGCTAAGAAAGTAAAAAAAAATAAAAATGTTAGCAAAGGAAAGGAAAAGGAAAGGAGAGAATGATTTTGGATTTGTTCTACTTCAAAAAAAAGTTGGGCACAATAGTGGACCCCCAAAACAAACATACTATTGTGGATCAGGGTTGCTCATGGACTACCCCCTTGAAAAATTGTTTGAGTGCTGTTTTTTAATTGGGTTTTAATAAGGTATCCTATATTTTTTGGAAATTAGACATTTTGAGAATTCCAAAAGAATGGAGCTAAGAAAGTAAAAAAGAGAAAAGTGTTAGCAAAGGAAAGGAAAAGGAAAGGCGATAATGATTTTGGTTTTTTTTACTTCGAAAAAAAACTGTACACAATAGTGGACCCCCAGAACAAACATACTATTGTGGATCAGGGTTGCTCATGGACTACCCCCTTGAAAAATTGTTTGAGTGCTGTTTTTTTAATTGGGTTTTAATAAGGTATCCTATATTTTTTGGAAATTAGACATTTTGAGAATTCCAAAAGAATGGAGCTAAGAAAGTAAAAAAAAGAAAAGTATTAGCAAAGGAAAGGAAAAGGAAAGGCGATAATGATTTTGTTTTTTTTACTTCGAAAAAAAGCTGTACACAAAAGTGGACCCCCACGACAAACATACTATTGAGGATCATGGTTGCTCATGGACTACCCGCTTGAAAAATTGTTTGAATACTGTTTTTTTAATTGGGTTTTAATAAGGCATCCTATATAATTATATAACTATTATTGATGGGTCATAACAAACCTTAAAAAACAATCCTTCAAACAGCAGCTGTACACAATACTGGACCCCCACGACAAGCATACTATTGAGGATCAGGGTTGCTCATGGACTACCCCCTTGAAAAATTGTTTGAGTGCTGTTTTTTTTAATTGGGTTTCAATAAGCATTAAGGCATCCTATATAATTAATTATATAACTATTGTTGATGGGTCATAACAAACCTTAAAGAACAATCCTTCAAACAACAGCTGGACACAATATAGGACCACCACCACAAACATATTATTTAGGATCAATATTGTTCATGAAAAACCTGAAAAATGAAATGAACACACAAAAAACACATTTTAAACAAAACAAAAAATGAAAAAACTGAAAAGAAATGAAATATAATAAAACCAAAATTAGAAAAACCAACTAAAAACATGAAAACTTAAATAAAAAACATGAAACCAAAAATACCCCCAAAAAAACTTGACACAACAGTGGCACCCCCAATCATTTCCACCGATCCAGAATTATTTTGGAAAAACTTGACACTATAGTGGATCCCCACACTAATCAGCAAACAACATGATATATAATTGAAGATACTCAAATAATCTCATATGTATATATATATGTAGTTGGCTGACATATCATACAATCCATTATAATCCTAACCCAACACAGTCAAAACGTGTCAAGACTGGTTGAACTCCAAGACGTCTAGGCTAAACTGGATCTACTATAGCAATTGAATTGTCAGCATCAAGGGTAGAGCCGGTACCGATCAAGTATGGGGCGAGTTTGTTGGGTTTCTGCCTGGAACGTGGATCTATCATAAACTATCTATCCATTCACCGACCAGTTTGCTCATGCATCTTCACGCAGATATCCCATATCGTACTGGTATAATCATATGTACAGACATATCGAACCCTAATCACTCTAATCTCATATAATGTAGTTCAATGCACTCCATATATGATATGTCATGTTGTGTATCATACTAACTAATAGCTCATCATACACCGCATATATCTGGGGAAAGTTTGGCTGTTTTGGGGGGGTGAATTTCACAATAATAACAATCATCTATGGTGAGGTCAAAAGCAGTCTCTATAATTTACCGTGATACATATATATACATATATATATACATAGAATGTGTGTATATATATATGATGTGTTTATCTACGTATCACTGATAATAATAATAATAAACAAAAGGTGGGGCTTCCCAGTTAAAAAGTGGACTTGGCTTTACGTTCACCAGCTCAATAGGCCTTGATAGTCGGGCAGGGAATCCAGTCGACTGATGTCGCCCTGTGACATGCCGTACCACACGCAGACGCCCAAGCCTGGCGTTGATTCACGGCGATGTGGTGGACACAAGTCAAACCCCTAAAAAAGATGGAAGATATAAAGGCATGTAGATGATGACGCGCTTTTTTTTCGGGAAATTACAAATATTATATATATAATATATGATCAACACCGCAGTCGCATAATGTACGTCTTCCCAAGAGCGTCACCGTCGAGGCTTTGACTAATTAGAACTTCTCCCGACGCTCTTCGACGCCTGCCATCACTGCCGCGTAAATCAGCAGGCAGCAAATATCCGTACAGCTCCTCGTGTCAGCCGTTTGGGTGAATGGAATTCTCACGCATTGGATGGTCATACTTTTGGCTGATTCAAGAACTTCTTAGTTTTTGTTCCCGAAGAATCCCAAAGACACTATTCAAAATATGTTAAGATGTGGATTCGTTTGGGGGACCAGACACATACAGTCCATTTGTTTGTGACTGGGGATGTTCCATGCATAACCGGGGTATGATGTGATTCTAACCCACCAACAATGGAAATGGGGGTTTCCTCCAACCGGACATTTGAAATCATCCAGGTTATTGACGTTTATTGACTATGTGTAATGGAGAAGCACATGGTTTCGGGGTACCTCAATGTCGGGAAGCACAGATTTTATGGCCCTTTTCCAGTCATAGGTCAGTTATAAGGTATAAGCCACTTTATGGCTCTATGGAATGACAACCCTATTTATGACCATAAAAAGAACTGGTTTCTAGAGCTTTAACTGTATCACATGGTGCATGGTCAACGATCAGCATTGCTTTGGATGACCATCTATTGGGGTCCCCACGTTTGAAACATGTCCTGGTTGGTTCCCAGCGCCCCTGCAAAAAAGTGTTTAACATAGCTTAACATAGTTTACCCTCTGGTAAACTAACATAGCTATAGAAAATCACGCAACTATAAATCATCATTTTCAATAGCAAACTGTTAGTTTACCAGAGGGTAACCTCTAGTGGTTCTGTATCAACTTCTCAAGTCCTCAAGGGGTTCTGTACGGTCAAATCCCACTGATCGTTCCCGTCCCGGGTAGGCTTATCCCATGACGGGAAAACGATGGCACGAACTGGTTTTTTGGAGCAATTACTATCTGGTTGGTGGTTTTAACCATCTTGAAAAATAGTGATTTATGGTGATTTAATGGTGATTTCTAGGTGATTTACTGGTTGGTGGGTGGTTTCAACCAACCCCTCTGAAAAATGATGGACTTCGTCAGTTGGGATGATGAAATTCCCAACTGAATGGAAAATCATAAATTTCATGTTCCAAACCACCAACCAGTTATAGTTGTAAAGTTGTAGATTTAGGATGATTTTGCCTCTGATTTTAATGGTTTCCAGTTTGCTAAAAGAATTCTCAGTTACTTTCGGCGAGTGTCCTCTCCGCATCTTCGGGTGTCTTCGCGAGCTTTCCAGGAATTTTCACCATGGCCGTGGGCACTCCGCACCCAGGAGGCTACAGTTTCAGTGGCACAAAAATTGAAGCCTTGAGCAAAGTGCAGATGTCATATTTCCAAGTTGAAGTTGTAAACATCCTCATGTACGTATTCATGTTTTCATACATATCTATATAATCTAAATGTATCATTATATATATATATGTATATAAATATATATATATATATATATCATTGTCATCCCAGGTTGCAAGGGATGTTTTGTTTTTGAGTGGATCCCAGGTTGCCATTTCCAGCACCAAGCTGAACGCTGTGCCGCCGGTCGAGCCCAAGCTGACCAACGAGCAGCTACCCAGCTACCCAGCTCTCAACAACCCGGGAGGATGGGAGGACCCTGTTGCTTCGATAAAGTTGGGGCATTTTCGTTAAACTTACGTAGCTAAGTTGGCGTATAACTCCAATCAACAGGGTTTATGATATATCTATAAATTAATACGGAGTTTATAAACCCACCCATAACAATGGAACAACAATGTTGATCAATTGGAGTTCCAGGATCCTAAAAAAGAGGTACTATACTTGGTGGTTCATCCCACTTAGTAAGTAGGTTATGACTATCCCCAGTTGTGTATACGGATTAATCATACTTATCCCATTTAAAACCAGGGATATTTCACCTACGTAGGATTCGTGGGATGAGCCACCAAATAGCATATAAAGCCATAGAAATTTGATGTATATATATATATATATATATATCCATCCTGAAATTGCCATTGATTAAATCTGAGCAGTTATTTTCAACCATTTAATACATATCTGAGCGTGTTTTTAGCGAACATCGGAATACTGTGGTAAACTCATTAACCCACCAGTTTTGGAAATAATATACCACCCATTTGTGGCGAATAAACCGATGGCTTTTCATTGGGTTTACCACATGAACAAACTTGAATCTCACTGTGATTCTCAACCACACCATGGGGTGACACAGCCGTGTACTCCATGCAGACGCCGCGAGCGAAACCCAAGTGTCGAAAAGATTTTGCAACCTCGCCAAAACCTCACCTGAGCTGGAAAAAATCAAAGTCTGGTGAGCCCTTGTACTTGTTATATTATTTTGGGGAACTAAAACAATGTATGTGCAATATACAACCACTGAGATCCACTGAGATCTTTGTGAAGTGCCTTAGGTTTTCAGATTTGATTCCAAGGCTTGGTGGAATCTCTTTCCTGGATTTGCTAAGGTGCCGCAAAACAAACGCAAAAACCTTATCTATGCTGTGTGCTTTTAAAGAACAATATACCCTCAGTCTCCATGATGTTTGGTGAAATTTTAATTTTATGGCTCTGCGTCAGTTACTCTCTGGTAATCAAACTTGGCAATGGAAAATACGTAATTTTTTCCCAACTACAAACCTCCATTTATAGAAATTCTCCAGCCAGCCACGTTTGCACAGCCAAGTCACACTCAAAGGGCTTGGATGACCTGAACATGGCGGGCAAATAAAAACGAAACGAACGTCACTAAGATGGGGGGCAAGACCCGCATCAAAGTGGAAAATCATCATATCCAACAGATCCAACAGATCCAACAGAAATACTCATCTAACTGATTGGCTATCATATCATATCAATTATATTCCATTATCCTAATCATATCCAATCACGTCGAACTTAGAAAGTCAAAACATGGAAAATCATCATTTATCATAGGATAATCATCTGCAGATTGTAGGTTTGTCCAACTATCTCAGCCAGCTATGCTGTGTGGCAAACACCTGTCGCAAAACCATCAGAACCATCCCATGAAACCAGCTGGAAGCCCCCCAAGATAGGTGAATCGGATAAAAAACAAAAACTAAGTCCCAGTTGGGTGGGGTTATCCCATAAATCTAGGGAAAACAATTCCTATGGTTATTAAGCAATTACTATCTGGTTGGTGGCTTTAACAATTTTGAAACATAGTGATTTATGGTGATTTAATGGTGATTTAATGGTGATTTAATGGTGATGTCTAGGTGATTTACTGGTTTGTGGTATACCTACCCCTCTGAAAAATATGAGTGAAAATCAGTTGGGATGATGAAATTCCCAACTGAATGGACAAATAATATTCATGTTCCAAACCACCAACCAGGATACTACATGGAGATATCATGATTCACCACCCACAGTATATTGTATTCTGCATGTGAATGAATATGTATACAGATATATCAATCTATTATCTTTACCAAAATATCGGACCTTTTTTCCCACGAACCACAGGGGACGAGGTCCCCCAGCACCTGCGGTCAGAACTTTGTGCCGCTTCTTGTCCTTCGTGGCCGCGCCCCATTCCGGCGAAGCCGTCATGCCCCAGTTTGGGCGAAGTTGGGATCCACAAAAACAACAGATTGAATGTTGGCTTTCAGGTGATTAAGTACAGTTAAATGGGTCATAAAATGTCATAAAACCAACAATAGATGAGAACGTACTTGGCTTTGTTTGACTTAACGCAGGGTACAACGTGTTCTTGATATCTAAATGGTGAAAATCATGACAATCTGAGCTGTTAGAATTTGTGGGTTCAATTTCGAGACAAACCCACACAAATCAAGGTCATCCAAAACTATTTGAGACGGTTGTTTTGAGTTTCATATATCATTACGTTTCAGGTAGCTTTGTGGTTTTGGCTTCGACAATACGGTGGGGACCCGATTTCAGCAAGCAGATGTTGGGATAAGTTCTTCCAACAGCCACATGTCACCATCTTACGATCATAAGAAGATACAAGCACCTAACCGTGCAAACTGACCCCTGAAGCTAGGATTCAAATCTTTAGCTCCTGTGGATCTCAAGTGTTTCCCAAAAATACAAGATTTCGTGTTTCCTCAAGGTATAGATTTGACCCAAGGAAAATCCTGCAAGGTTGTATCTAATTTTGAACCATACCCATATGTGACTGGAAAACGCTGTAGAGTTGGCCTTTTTCATTTCGTGTAAACCAACCCAGCCACATGTAAGAAAAAAACCTTCGATGAACTCAAAGCAACTGGTCATTTTAGTATCATGGCCAACTAAAAACAAACAGAACAAAATGCAAACCAATTTGTTTGGTGCGTGTGTGTTTGCCTAAAATAACGAGAAACATACGATACATGCGATTTCTATATATATACACATGTATATATATATACACATATGTATATATATATATATACATATGTATATTTGTATATATACGTATATACACATAACACGTGTTGTCTCCAGAAAACTCTAAGTACTGCCCTACAGTTGATAGAGGAAACCCCCGTTGTTCGCATGGTTGCTGGTTCAGCCCAGCCGACTTCCTCAATCCCATAGATCCCACTTCCCAACATCCCATGATGGTTGAGCTTAAAATCGCCATAGCCGGCCAAGCATCCAGCACCTTCCCCTGGCGCCGCTGGTTGGGTTCATTTGTCTTTGTTTTTTCTGAAAAATAAAGCCATTGCGTTGATAAATGGGATGATGTCAAACCAAAATAAGTATGGTGATGGATCTAAAAATCAGGCTACAAACATGGTGGTATACTATCTGATACAACAATTCCAGACAATACCACTATACCAATAACAATAATAACAATAATGACAACCATAAACACCAGTGACAATAATAACTACCAAAAAACAATAACACAACTGATAGCAACAATGACAGTAAAACCATTACTGACAATCGTAATAATAACAATAATAAAATAATAACAACCATGACAGCAACAATAAACAATAAACATACGATCAACACACTGATAACAACAGCCAATACCGATAATAAGAATAATAACATAGAGAGATAACAATAACAACTATGCTGGTGAACATGATGGACATTATGATGATTATTGTTATTACTATGATGGTGATGACGATGACGATGACGGTGGTGCTTGCAATGTACTGCAATTACAATAGTCTATGATGAAGGGGGAGGATGAGGGGGGTGGAGGAGGATTGTCGTGAATGGGCTGACAGGAACCAGCTTACTTTTCTAAAGGATCAGCAATGCCTAGCTACTTTTCTCCCTGAAATCGCAACATCACACTGCCTCCTCTGTCACCACAACCATGGTCCTGTGATTATCCCCATGCATCTTCGCTATTGTCTTCCCTTTCCATACCAAAGCATGGGACAGCCCCATCCATGACCCAGCGCTGTTCCAAGGGGCAGAATTGAACAGCTGCAGGGCACTGATATATATATATATACATATATATATATGTATGTATATTGTCAGATTGACACTGGTAGCTTGATCATTTCAACTCTTCCACCCAGATTGGAACCCTGTCCAAATGCTGAAACTCCTGTTTTACCCAATGCGAAGCCACGACCTGCAATCAGTCCAACGCACCCACAGCTGGCCACAGCTGTATCCGCTAAGCGTCACTGATAGCGCTATTGCTCAAGCTAATCCCTCCCTCCAGCCCAGAGGCTG
>Ga0126342_10014888_pt1:0-10000 | contig 13684 bp, 15 predicted proteins | sample Cyp1metagenome_FD_92528 | JGI IMG/M metagenome (GOLD analysis project Ga0126342, IMG submission 92528) | Coral microbial communities from Lord Howe Island, Old Settlement Bay, Australia - Cyphastrea 1 metagenome | ecosystem: Host-associated > Invertebrates > Cnidaria > Coral ...
CGAAACGGATCAAAGCCAGAACGCTGTTCTTCCTGTGTTCTTTGGGGGGGGGGGGGGGGGGGGCGGCCCCCCCCCCCCCCCCCCCCCCCCCCCACCCCATGTGGTTCCAGAAGCGGGGACGAGCCTATATACATATATATATATATAACTAATTATATATGCATGAGTACGTAGTATCAGACAGGGTGCCGAGAATTGAAACCGACTGTCCAAGCTGTGCCAAGGAATAGCAACAGTAACCTCTTCGTCAAAGGTCTTGATCCCAGCATTGACAACAAAGCTTTGCACGACACCTTTAGCGGCTCGGTGAATATCAGTCGTTTGGGGGGCCAGTTTTCATTGCCATTGCGGTGAATGGATCGGCGACATGGGAAGATGATCTCCAAGGATTCGAATGATATTCATAATCCTCTCCATTTTTCTTAACACCCCAAAAAATGAAACTCTGGTTTAGTCGGGAATTTCCCACATTGGGACCATCCCATTTAGGCCGTCCTTTTTTTTGTTTTTTTTTTTTGGGGGGGATGGGATGGTTCGGGATGAAACTTCCATGGCAGACCAGTTCGGGAACATCCTCAGCTGCAAAGTGTCCACCAACAACAGTGGCAAGTCCAGAGGCGCGAGAGATCGCGAGAGCCCACCGCTCCCGGGATCACCGCAAAGTGTCCACTGCGTTTCGTTTCAAAGCAAAGATTGTGTATATTATATATATTTTTACATTAAATATATATATATATATAATTATATATACATATATTATTTAATTATATACGATTATATATGATACTCACACATATGTATATAGATATATATTATTGCATATATGACATATTCTCATATATGTTTTTTTGGTACATGTATATATATATATAGGTTGACTATATATATACATACATATGTTATATATTCATGTTATATATATATGTTATAATACATATATATATGTTATATATTATGATATATAACATATATATATATATATACATCTATGTTAATGCACTTCAACATGGACCATGTTGCTGGCCATGTTGAACCCCGTGTCGCCTGCATCCTACGACGGCTACGATGGCCAGGCTTTGGTTTCGTTCACTACGAGACGGAGGAAGCGGCAAAGGACGCCATGGAGAAAGTCAATGGCATGCAGATTGCAGGCGGCCGGTTTTTTCGGTGAAAAAAAGTTGTTTTTGGTAGCTGCTAAATATGTAATTGTTCGATGGTTGGCAAGATATATTCTTTTAAACAGAGAAATCTGCTTAAGGGTGGTTGTTCAAATTCTGTGTTTAGAGTACTTATAATCACTGTTTAGGGCTGTTTTTTGAAGGGCATATGTATATATATATGTATATATATATGCATGTATATATTATGCGTTTATTGCCTGGAGCAGCGCTCAGAAACATTCGCCGGGTATCTAAGATTCGCCGTATGACAAAGCACTGTTCGTTGGTGCGAGATTGCGCGATGTACACATGTAACATTGCACGCAATATGCGAAGATATATTAACATATTGAATAGAAAATATCATGCAGGTTTCACACATGTGATACCATGTGATATTGTATATTTATATACCTGGAAGATCCAGGTGTGTCATATACGGTCACCCCCCCGCAGAACATGCAGAAGCTGTTTGTACTGGTATTTACAGTATAAAACGGACGTGTTTTTTTTATGTTCAGTTTTTTAGGGTTACTTACATGCATTTACTTAAGTAAACATTGATGCTTCTGAAATCTTATATAATATATAGATATCTAGAATCACCAAAACCGCAAAAAGTTGGGAAAACAAATAAAACAAAGCCATAGGTCTTGGGGATGCCTGGGAAACCAAAAAAAACAACAAAAAACAACTTTGAGGATAATGTTTGGTTTTGACTCAAAATATATTTTGCTTTTCCCTAGTTTTTTTGTTTTGGTTTCAAAAGCCAAACACAAAACAAACATTTTTTTGTTTTTTTTGCATACATACTTTCAACCAATATCTCAAAAAAACAAAAAACTCAATGTTTTTTTTTTTGTTTTTGCTTTTGCTGTTATGGTTTGATATGGTTTCAAAAGCCAAACACCAAAAAACACTTGTTTTTTTTGTGAGATCTTGATGGATCATATCTATTCAAAAAAAGAACAACGTGTGTTTTGGTGTTTCCATTTCAGAACCAAAAAAAACGAAGAAACCTAGGGAAAACAAACAAAACACATCTTTTAAGTCAAAACCAAACATTCTCTTATTTTTTTTCGTTTTGCTCGATTTTTTTGTTTCTTTTGGTTTTTCTATTGATTCACATGATTGCCATCTGTGTCCTTATGCTTGCTTACCTTATCGGTCCTGGGAAGTCAAATTTTGATCAAACTTTGTCACTCAAGCGCTTGCGCACTATGTGAGACTAAGCCTGGCATAGGATGTGCTGTGATGTCTTGTCTATGCACTTGAAAATTAGCTGTTGCAGCGCTTTCTGCTCTATCTCTAGCAACTCTTGGAACCTTGGATTCGTACATACGCATTCCTGTCTAGGTTTGACATATTCAAACAACGCATATAAGTACCCGGAAACTGACACTTTTGGATACTTTGGGGGGAATGGTGAGGTATTTCTTTGAGAACATGTAACGTTGCTTTGCAACAGAATGCTTTAATAGATGCTGCAGGACTTTGAACGAATCTTACCTGTAAAGGAAGTCCTTAATTGGATGCAGTATTTGATTCAAAGAGTACCAGACACATTGCGTAAAATAGTTGAGGCCAGTGGGGCATGTTGTACAAGAATGTACTGTTTCTGTGTCGTAGAATGCATCAATAGATACAGTAGTAGTACTTTGAAAGAGTCTTACCTGTAAAGAAAGTCCTTAAATGGTTGCAGTACTCTTTTGAAAGAGTATCGGACATATTGCAAAAAATGGTGGAGCATTTTTAAAAGATTGTACTATTTCTTTCAAAGGGATGGATGCAGTAGTACTTTGAAGCAGTTTTGCCTTGAAAGAAAGTCTTTTTTTTCCCGCAGCACTCCTTTGATGTGTGTTGTATTCTTAAGCACATATAGTAGCGCAGCATCACTCTTTGCATTATTCGATTACGACCTGTATGATAAAATGGAACATTGCTTTAAACTAGTATACTTTGCAAGACTCTTTCATGGGCGCAGTTTTCCTTAGAAAATGCCAACAAACGTGTGAGGTCCCTTTGAAAGAGCACAGAATTACTTCAATAAGAAAGAAAGCTCTCTTAGTCTATGCAGTATTCATTGAAACCAGTATACAATATATTATATATTTAGAAAATGTAGTGCAAAGGTATATGGAAAGTATATTAAAAATAAAAACATGTTTTCATGGTCAATAAAATGGTATATTGAAGGGATATTGAAAAAGAAACAAAGGTATCGGTATATTCATGGTATATTAAATGATACACTCAAGGTATGTGACTCATGTGACATGGTATATCAACAGTATTTCAAAAGGAATATCCAAAGATCTTAAAATTAAAAATGTATTAAAGGTATGTTATAGGTGTATTGAAAATATATTCATGGTATTCTCATGTTTTGTTAAATGGTACACTAAAGGTATGTGAACTGGTAAATTAACTGGTATATTAAATATATATGCATTGAAGGTATCGTCAAGGCATACTAAAGTTATTTTCAAGGTCAAGTAAAAGGTATATCAAAGGTAGATTCTATGTATATCAAATGATATTCTAAAGGTATATTAAATTGCATGTTACCGGTATAGTATAGATGTATTAGATTGCATTTAAGAGTTACATCAACGGTATATTAAAGGTATCCTAAAGGTATATTAAAGGCAAGAACATGGCCAATAAAATTGTATTTATATAAAGGTATACTAAAGGTATATTAGATTGCATAGAAAGCAATGAAGATGTATTACATTGTATTTAAAAGGCATATTGAAGTTTTCTTGAAGATATTGTGCTGAGTCAATAGAATTGTATATTAAAGATATATTGAAGCTATAGTAAAGGTATAGTCATTGTATTTCAAATATGTTTGATCAACACATTAGTCTTACTTTGTTACCTCTACTTAGCTCTACTTCATAGAAAGCCATGGTCATATGAGAGAAGTGAGAGGAAGGCTGAGCTTCATTAAAGCATGTATTGCATCCTTCCACACATAGTTTTCTTGCAAGAATAGTGTTTCTTATTTGAGGGTCACTAGCATTGCTTTCTGCAAACACATCAGTTGTGCTATGCAGAGACCAAGAGCTGGTAAAACAATTGTTTGCTCAACATGCGGGGGGGTTCTGGGGGGATGAGCACACACACACATATATATATGTATACGTATAGATATACAGACATTATGTTATACATATATTTATATAATTATGTATATATATACACATATATTATATACATCTATTATACTGTCATATATTTGTACTAACTAAGGGGTGATACTGTATCCCAAAAGTGTATGGGATAATGTGGCAAACCCATCAACAACTTCCAAATGACCGTTTGACATGTCCATCCATTTCTAGTAGAATTGGGGATGCATAAGCAGGTACCAGTTCCAAATGGTCTTTCTTGAGCCTTGGGAGTCATCATCCAATTGATGGTTATTTTGAATAGGAAAAAGCGATAGTTGAGAGAGGTACCTTTGAGAACAGCAGTGAAATTCCCATGTTTTGGCTTCGAAACGAAGACTAAGTAACAAAGCTTGAAAACGACGAACTTGATTTGTTCCTGCCTTCTCCTCTCGCCCATTCAGACTTGCTGGTAGTCACTTAAATATGTATTCCCCTTGATACCATTTGATACCAAGGGTGAAACCAAGCAGATTTGTGTCCGAAAAGTTTTCGCAGGTAGCACCGTCTATGTCGGGCCCTTCATCAAGCGTGACTTGGCAAGACCAGACTCTTTCAGGTTCACCATTTTAACTGCTGGGCGTAGAGGGTCACCACTTGTTGAATAATTTAGTTGACCTAAAAATAGATGGCTCAACATATTTGGCCAAAGCCTAAGCCATAAATCATTGCCGGGTTCAGGTCATCTTTGACTGAAAAATGGATGGTTTTGCACTGAAACAGTGGGTATGTTGTGGATTCCTGTGGGTCCATTGAAGTCCATTAGTGCCCGTTCAGCCATTGAACTGCGGTGAAACATGACGAATTCATGGGTTCCACCTGGATTGACACGGCTACTGTTCTTCAAACTTGAGGTACCCCAAACCATTGGTTTCCCCACTAATGACCAAACATTTGATTACCTTGTGGATAAAATTGCCTTCTTAGAAAGTTTGTTTGGATTATGATTTAGGGCTTGTCGGGCAGCGTTTGGATCCATAGCTTAGTTTGTTGATCCTCCATATCTTTGGACTCACCCAGCTATTGTGGTACCCCCATGACTATGGAAACCCCCAAAAAAACTGGTTTTTGGTAGACTACAGTCAGTCCATAGTTATCATATGTTATCATAATCCCCAGTGAATTGTGTAACATTCATAGAATTGGATGATGGGAAAATTTACAGGAAACCCCTATATTTGATGGTAAAAACCATGGTTTCCTGTAGATTTTCCCTTAAACCAATCCAGTGAAACATGAGTCCCCACATTCGGACTGCATATCTGCAACACATCTCCACCAATCCCAAGGTGAAGAGCGCGACGAAGCTGAAAGCTTCACCAATCTCTATGTGAAGATGCTCAGCTGCAACGGATCTGACATCGGTTTTCTGCGCACTTGGTGGGGCATTGGTTCTGAACATGTGAAAAACCAACAGTTCATGATTCATGAAAATCACTGAGATAGTTATTTGATATTATTTGTATAATTTTGTACCTTTATTGTACCTATATATATATATGTATACACATATATATATATATATATATGGCTCCATATATATGTATAATATATATATATATATGTATGAAATGTATGGGAATGTCAATTATTCAATTATTATAACAGATGCCTGGATTTGTTGAGTCGACATGTGCTTTATTTTTCGGGGGTTCCTGATCAGCTATTTCCATCACTCAAAATTGGTCGTTTTCGATTGGGGAAGCCAATGATTTCAATGGTTTTGGGGTATCCCAAAGTTGAGAAACAACCAACATGACCGCGAATGGACATTTAGATCAATCTATAGATTCAATAGATCATCTACAAAGCAAACAGAAACAGAAATGGATGGGAATTTCACTAAGAATCTTGTGATAGGAATTTCACTAAGAAAAGCAGGGTTGTTGACAATGAGGATTGAACACATCACCTACAAAACGGGGACTTTAAGCTACACGAATCAGCATTTCACAACCACAACATTGGAATTGGAAGAAAGTGGAAAGTGGGTATACCCATCCCAAAAATGGCAGGGTTTACCACATGCACCAAGCATGAATGAACGTGACCACTCCATGTAGCCAATGGTTTGACCCATACTCCCATTGTTGCTGCTTATATCCCAATGTTTTGGGGTTAATTCGTGTCAAGTCTTGAGGGTTGAACCCCTGATTCGTTGCTACCAAGATGAAATCAATTCTTTGTTGGCAAACTTCTCGAATTTCTGGTGGCAAGACAAAAAACTCTATATTTTTAGTGGCGTGTGTATGTGTGTTTGTGGCAATTTCTCCTTAAATCCTTAAAGTAAGCTTTGTTTGGTGGCAACAAACACAGGCATTTTTTTTGGCGGGCAAGACTATTTTTTTTTGCTGGGAACATCTGCAGGGAAAACCCACCCCGCTTTGGCTGTAAACGCCAACGGTTTTCAGGTCAGATTTTCCAAACCATCGTTTGCCTGAAAATTCCTCATGTTCCCGTGGCAAAACCAACCTGTTGAGTCTCTGGTTGTTTAACATAGCAAACTGGAAAATCACACTGTTTAAGTTTGCTAAATCATAATGTTTATTAATATGGGCTATTTTCCATATGTTCCTCATATTGTCCCCATATTTCCCATAGCAAAGTATGAAAAACCTGGGCTATCCCCATGGTACTCCCAACAACTTGCAGGAATATGCCCAGCAACTGGGACGATCAGAAGATCACCTCAGTCTTCAGCGAATTTGGCGAGGCCCAATGGGGGCGCCATGGGCTTGGCGGCAGCGCCAAACATCATGGAACATATGAAATAGATGGAAAGACGCATATGAAATCAGTATCTTAAGGATTACTTAAGGATTATAAGGGAACATCAATTGTAAACATGTTAAACAAATAAAAACAAGAACGCGCATTGTTTTTATTGATGCTATCAACCATTCATAGAAGATCTGACATGTTGATATGACACTCACACATGATCAGCCCATTGTTTTTACGAGTTGGGGATCCGATACTTAACCAAGTTTTCTTGGTGGGTATTTAATATTACTTTGGGGGTAAGGGACCACCACCCATCACAGCGACAGCAACAACATGATGCCCCTACCCTCTGGTAAATCTGGCTGGCTATGCAGTCTCCTATTCATATCCATGGTTATCCCCCAAACGACATTGAACATAGGGATATCAATCACTTCAAAATCCATTTAATATATTTTTGATATCCATTTATATTCATTTAATATCATTTAATATCATTTAATAACCGTTGATATCCATTGATTTACTGCAAAGTTTTTGGAATGATAGTCCTATCAACCTGGAATCCTCTAAATCCAGCAGGCCCATGCGATCCAGATGGGTGTCCTGACTGCCTCCGGCAAAGGTTGTCTCCTCCGTCTTATTGAAAACGGAGGATGGAAAAAGGCGCCTCAGATGGTCCCAGGGGGTGGGTCCCAGCTTGGTGCCGATTGGTAATTGATGAATACGAAACAGCCAGCTTATCATGCAGGAATGGAGGTCCACACCTGAACATGTTGGTGAATGGTTTGCGAAGCTTTGATGATAAATACCCTTCGAGAAATCAGACATGACAATGGCAAATCCCCTATAAATGCAGTTTTTTTAATGGTTTTAATGCGACAAATTATCTAAGTGGTAAGTTTTTTCCAGCAAGCCATGTTCGTTGGAGGGTATCTAATAGATATATATAATATACACCAAATTATATGGACATAGTATGACATAGTCAGTCATTATTTGGTCATAGTATCTTTTGATTCAATGGAAAAATCATCTAGGTGGCCAATGTTCCAGCAAGCCATGTTCATTTATCGGAGGGTATCTTTGTTTTTTTCTTTTTGTGTCTTTGTTCGAAGTCAAAGGCCACCACTGAGTTATTAATGGGTTATCAAGCCAGCCCGCTGCCACTCTTTTTTGGCACTTTTCGAGCTTTCGCCCTTAAAGGTCAATAATTGGGGATTCTCCCATTTATAAATGGCTATCAGTGAATTATTCCCAGTTATAACTGTAGTAACTATGGTTATGAACTACTTTTTAGTAACTCTTCCGGTCAAAAGCCACCACTGGTTAGTGGTTCGGAACATTTTATATTTTCCATTTCATATATGGGATGTCATCCTTCCCATTGACTTTCATATTTTTCAAGATGGTTAAAACCACCAACCAGGGTATTGTTTTTGAGTAATTCCCTCATCTTTCTGTTTCCCCGTCAGCAAGCCATGTTCGTTGGAGGGTAACTCTTCTGGTCACCATTAGGTTTGCCCTGGTGAACTTGAAAGACCCGGATTCCGCCAAAGCTGCTGTGGACGCCCTACATTTGCAGCTCGCCTGGGCGTGTTTTTTTGGGGAGGGTGATCCTACTGATGTAACTGGTTAGTTAGTGGCCATAGTTAAAACGGTTATAACCCATTTATATATGGGATATATGAATTGTATATATATATATACACACTATATATAGAAACACTGTATATATATATACAATATATATATATGCAATATAATATATATATATATATATATATACTATATATGTATTTTATATACACTACATTAGTCACTATATATAGAATCACTATATATATATATATATACACGCTATATATATATGTACTATATATATACACTATATATATTATATACATTATATATATAGTGTATATAGATATTTAATATGTGGGACTTTCTGAATTCATGCAAAGTGAGGCCCCCGTAAACGAAATCGCTCCAATAACTGCATGGTCATCCCACGCATCGTACATGGCTATCCTCAATTAGATTTACGGGTATATCCCCATTGGATTATATATATATAAATACTGATTGGTGGTTTGGAACATTTGGATTATATTTCCATATCTTGGGAATTTCATCATCCTAACTGACGTTCACTCATATTTTTCAGAGGGGTAGGTCAACCACCAACCAGTATATATAATAGTTTATATACACATAACATACATATTATATAGTTCCCCTCTATGATGGCATTTATGGGTCATTTCTACCACCTAGCAAGTGGGATGATCCTCCAAGCGTGGTAGGTCAACCACCAACCAGTATACATATATATATATATATTATATGTAATAAAATGGTGTTATATATATATATATGGAAGGTCGTCATCTATATGGGGATTCTCATGGATTTTTTTGGGGTTAACTTTTGGATTATGGTCACCAGGCTTATGCGGTTCAGAACCTGGATGCACATCCAGGCATTAAAGTCCTGGAAGAATGACCCCATGGGGGTGGCTAAACTGATAGTTCAGCAACCCAATGCCATAAACCGACCCATTCATAGTGGTGATTTTTTTCGGGATGGTTTTCTCAGAAGGGTTCACCAAATGAATCAACAAAGCTAAAGATATACAATATAATAGCTTATCTAAAAATCAAGAACCATATGATAGAACCATATGAAAGCATACCTTTTAAATCTTAGGTAAATAATAACCATAAATCAACCATATGGGTGGAATATAATGGGATACAATCGGGTATACCAGTCCATCAAAATGTGTCGTGCCCCTCCGGTAATTTTTCTGAGTTTGCCATGGTTTCGCACCCATAGAAATTGATGATCTATGATGATTTACCATGATTTACCTATGAAAAATGGTGATTTTCGTATCTAAAGCAGAGGTATCACATCAAGAATCGTGGGACATGGGAA
>Ga0126342_10014889_pt1 | contig 13683 bp, 14 predicted proteins | sample Cyp1metagenome_FD_92528 | JGI IMG/M metagenome (GOLD analysis project Ga0126342, IMG submission 92528) | Coral microbial communities from Lord Howe Island, Old Settlement Bay, Australia - Cyphastrea 1 metagenome | ecosystem: Host-associated > Invertebrates > Cnidaria > Coral ...
CATGCATACATGCATACATGCATACATGCATACATGCATACATGCATACATGCATACATGCATACATGCATACATGCATACATACATACATACATACATACATACATACATACATACCCACATACATACATACATGCATACATGCATACATGCATACATGCATACATACATACATACATACACTACCTGTAATATATATATATATTATTTCAATCATCACCCTCTATGTGTGTTGCTATAAATGGCACCATCTGGGGGGGGTACGTACTGGGAACAACTCATGTTACAGGTCATGTCGCAGTCCACGTCGCAGTCCATGTCTCAGATTCATGTTAACTCAAGGGTCAAGAAATGGCAAAAAACCTATGTAACAGATCATGTCGCAGTCCACGTCACAGTCCATGTCGCAGATTCATGTTCACTCAAGGGTGAAGAAATGGCAAATAAAAACTATGTAACAGATCATGTCACAGTCCATGGTACAAATTCCTGCAGGCCCATGACTCCTTTGGATCTACTGATACCATATAATTAATATCTATATATGCTGACCGAATACCAACCAAAACAACAATTTCAAATCATGGTGCGTCCATGCCACAAATCTTTGACTGCTGACTGATATCGGGAATTTTCATATTACCCCAAGTCAGTCCAATGTTATCGAGAAGGTGCTTGGTGATGGGAAAAGTGGACACAAGTCACATGAGCGGCGAAAAACACGAACGCATCGTGTACTTTCAGGTAGAACTACTACTTGGTTACTTGGTTCATGGTGCATAGCGCGCTTTGTTTTCATTTATTGACATATATAGCCCCTGCCTGATGGCCCATGGCCCATGACCTATCATATCATGGCCACAGTTCAGTTCAACAAGAACAAAGCAGACTCTGTCCCCCTGTCCCATCCCACGCCATTTCATCACAAATCAGAGATCTCAACGTGCCGTCTCCAAGCAAAAATTTCAGGTCCACGCCCCAGCGACAGAACAGAACCAGAACAAACTCTGATCAGATCCTATGTAACATAACATAGTGTACCGTAACAAACCGATACCGATACCCCATTTTCAAAGCCCGACTAATCCAAATAAACAATGAAACGACACTGAGTCAGGGATGCATATCACAATGAAATGACAATGCTGAAACATGAATCTGGGAAGCATTAGTTGAATGGAAATCAGAAGTGAGTCCTGAATCAAGTCCATGGCCAAAATGCTCAACAGGGTACGGTGGATGAACTGGAAATATCGCAGTGTTGCGGTCTCAGTTACTAGTACTACTGTAGTCTGGAGTAAAGTCCAGTCCAGTCCAATCCAATAGTAAAATAAACATCATTATCTGTGTCTGTCCTGTCCTGTCTATCATCTCTCATACCAGTGTCTCGCTACCGACAAACGCTCCATCCACCGCACACATCTGTAAAAAACGATTTATGTAATGTGTAACATGTATCAGTATCATGTAACTTTTATGTTGAACTTCGGGTTGAGTTGTTGGTGGCGGCGGCGCTTGTGGCTGGAGTGCAAGAAACCGAGCACCAACGCCACCTAGCCTAATGTCAAAGTTGCAGAGCTGGACTCACTTTCTGCGTCCTCCTCTGCACGCTCCTGCTCAGGCTCACTTGAAGCACTGCCACTATCACTAGAGCTGCCGCCTAATGCATCAGTCTGAAACTTCTCCGCAACTGCCCTTGGACAGTCGCGCAGCCGAAGCAAATCATACAAGAAAGATGACACCAACATGCATCATTGTCATGCACAGCGGCCTGCTCAGTCTACTGGGAAAAAAACAGCTGCATAACCAAACCAAACAAACAAATTCGGAGTTCTGATTTTCAGTGACTTCGTTGTGAAATTTTCGGCACAGCATGCCGAAATCAAACAAAACAAACACATGTCATGAGCATGAATCACATGACGACCAAAATTACAATCCCTACCGGTGGGGGTGATCTGATATGTTGGTCAGATCTGATTTGATAATCTGATCAGGTTTGACTCGGTTTGACCACCTTTCTTGCCAGACTTCAAACCTTGGATGCCTAGGATGCCAAATTGACAAACCTTTGGTCCTGGTTTCAACTCTGAAGGTATCTCAACACTTGACACTAGTGACCCGTGACCCTAGCCACCGACCCAACAGCGCCACTGCTGGACGAGATGCTTGCCATCATGTCCAAGCTTCAACGCATAGATGAGCAATCCGCAGACGACAGCACCGATCACCGACGTGGTCATCGCGTTTCCTGTGATCATTTCAACGAAAGAATTCCCATGGGACTCATGGGTGACAAGGACTGTGGCATCACCGACCAGGAAACACATGTGCAAACCAAGTGAAGGCACAGGCCACATGCCATATTCAGCGAAATGAAATTAAACTCCACTTGATATGGTGGGTGAGTGCTCTGCCAAAATCTACACTTGAACAAAAGTTGAAAGAGATGAGAAGAGTTGAGTTGGGAAGAGTTGAGAAGAGTTGAGAAGTCGAGTAGCATTGAGGAGAGGTGAGAAATGTTGAGAAGAGGTGAGATGAGTTGAGGAAAAAGAAGGCGAGCTGCGAAGAGTTGAGCAGAGGCGAGAAGATTTGAGAAGAGTTGAAACGGGTGCAGAAAAGGTGACAAGAGATGAGCAGCTGAGAAGAGTGAGAAGGTTTGAGAAATTGATGAGGACAGGAGGTGAAAAGAAGCGAAAAGTGAGAAAAATTGAAAGGAAATGAGATGAGGATGAATTGAGAAAGGAGCTGAGAAGATTTGAAACCGCATTCCAATAGGCAAAGTGCATCTTTCGCTCCGATAGGAGCATAGCTTCTTGCTGGAAATATCAGCCACATAGACAATATATCATATATCCAATTTCGCTGATCACATATCATACTACAAGTTCTATTTCATATCATTTCACCATCATCATATATTGCAATTTTACCGATAAATTACAAACGACTACCGGCTACATATATAAAGTTTTATTTACATATCATTTATATACATATAAATATGTATATATAGTATTTGTTATATTATACCTCCGCGCCTGCAAGTTTCACGTAACAAGAATAATCTTCCTGGTAGCTGAAATCCACAGGGTCAAAACCTTGGCCCGCCAGAATGGCCTGCAGGCCAGCCGGGGGGAAAAAAAAACACGTCGACCAATCATCACCTAACATCAACCAGTGGGCAGTGGAAGTCCAAGCGTTTGGAAATTGAAGCAATAATGAGGAGGAAGAATAGCAGCTGCCAAATGAAATCAACGAAATCCCCGAGCAAATGCTGCAAGTGCTCGTCACAGCTGGCGACCTTTTTGATGCTTGAGGGCTGGGGGATCTTCAAAATTGGTCAGTAGGACTCTCGGACTTTGCAAAATCACAGGTCATCCTGCGACGGCAACTCAGTAAAGTCAAACACTGGACCGCTGGACCGGACCACAATCCACAGATTGCCTGGCCGCATGGCCACTTACCATGCTTGCTTGGGAAGAAAAACTCCAACGGCTGCACATGCCGAATATGCTTTGCACACTGGCGCAGCCTATTTCGACTGCTTTTTGTGAGACTTCTTGCCAGACCCCTCAGCCTTTGGTTCTTTCTCTGCCTTCCGTTTTTTGTCCTTGTCACCTTTGTCGCCTTTGTTGTCTTTGTCCTTTTCCTTGTCCTTCTTGCGCTCTGCCTTGGCCTCTTTCTTGACGGCAGGCTTTGCACTGGACGAAGCTGCAGCGGTGGGCAGCCCCTTTACCAACTCTTTGACCCGACTGGACAACTTTTCTGGGAGCGTTGCAGGGGCAACGCCAAAGATCTTGCTGCAATATTTCTCTGATTTCTCCACCTCCTCTTTGGAGGTACTGCCGTTCACAACCAAGTGGGTCATGACGATGTAGCTGCCCAGCATGCATGACTTGATCATGGCCTCATCGAGTTCACGGTGAAAGCTTTTGGCCGTTTCGCTCAATTTTTTCATCGGGTCGAAAGAGCTCTCATGCTTGACCAGAGCGTCCAAAATGCTGGAGAACTCGATTGCATTTTTTTTCGCAGCCTTCAAAGAGACAAGCTCTTTCATGACTTCCTCCTCCGTCTCCTTCAGAAAGACCCACTCAATGTCTTTCAGTGCCCAATCTCGGACACAACCCTCCACTTCCTCAAACTTGTTGTTGAAATCCTTGAACCCTTCCACCAGTCCCTTGAAGCACTCGTCTGCGGTATTTCCAATTTTCTGGACGAAGTCATTCACAAACTTCTCACACTTCTCCCGGGTCGCTGAGAAAACCTCATCCTGGAAAGCCTTGGCAGACATAGCTGAAGAGGCTGCCTCTGCAAGAGACAGCTTGGAGATCAAGAGCGGCAGTTCGTTGGTCTTGCTGAGCTTTTCAAGCTCTTCCTCCCAAGGAAGCTGCAAAACGTGGATCATTGGCGCTAAGACTGCTGGCAAGGTCTGCGCTGCTTTCGTAGGCTCTTTGAACTCCTTCTTGGCCAATGCCAGGATGGTACGGGACTCAAGTGCATGGCAGTACCTTTGAAGCATGTCCATGATTGCCTTGTGCAAGTTCTGACTGTGGAACTCCAGCGACCCATCCTTCTCGCGCAACTCTTTGTCACTCACTTCAAAGTCCTGGCATGTCTTCAAGACAGAGTCAGCGTATTTGCGGGTGCTCGACAGTGAATCAACCAAGGACAGAGCATCACGGCCCGCATCAGCACTGGCACCCTGAGTTGCCTCAATCCAGGCTGTAATGGCAGAGCACGGCTTTGCCAAGTCAGGAAGAGACAAGTGAGACTGGAAGTAGCCTAAGTCGGAATGCTTCGGCGCAAAAATCTCAAAAACGACCTCTATCTACCTAGCACTAGAGGGAAAACAGGAAATCACATCTGTCGCAGTCATCAATGAATCAAATAGCAGAATCATCAGCCATCAGACATCAATCCAAACCGAAACCGTTAAGGAGAATCAAACACACAGCATACAGCACAGCATACTCACATATACGCATATTACTGTTACTATATTACATACAGTAATACATACATCATACATCATATTTATGATGCGATTCTGGGCGATTCTTCACACTTCCTCAGCACCCAATCTGATCACTGACTCATAACTCATAACTTCATAACTATAATGTGTGCGTCATCATATTACCTTTTTTGCACCCCTAAAGGAACAAGAAAACCCGAGCCAGGAAACACCACAACTGAAAACGTGGGCTCACACTCTCTGGGATAGTGGGGATCTTGCTGGGATAAGCCGCAGCGCACTTCGCCACATCCGCGGAGTCATCATCTGGCAGTGGAATCATTTCGCCCACGTTGCCCAAGAGGCCAAGTAGAATCTCTTTCGCGTCCGGGCACAACACCCCGCACCCCCAATTGAGCAACTTTTCTATCATGGAGTCCAACTCCCCCAAGCAAGTCGTTACGCTTGTTGACCGCTTGGACTCCTGGAGGTTCTTCCTGAGGACGGGAAGCACTGTGAGAGACTTCACTTTCTTGGTGATGCTGCTCAAGTCCTCCTCAGACCAGTCAGCAGAGGAATGCGAAGAGATCAACTCCTCAAGACCTGGTGACAGATCCTTGACATGCTTCACAATCGCAGCAGCATTGACAAGGTTCTTTCCCAGGGCGAGCAACTTTTGCCAAAGAGTCCTGCCAAGTTGAAAGATCAACATCGACTTCAAACAGCAAACTCTACTACTACCACTACTACTACTACAAACTGCAAACTCTGAAGAAAAACAAGTCGAGACATTGCGTTTGTCAGTTTTCTGTTAGTATGATATGATATGCATGGCGCAATCAAAAAGGTAAGGCGGTAAGGCACTTGTCACACAATCTACACTGTGACAATGCCAATGCCAACCAGAGACATCACAAAAAACAGCGGGTGAGTCAGTCAGTGGAGTCAGTCTGGAGCTTGGAGCTGGAGTCTGCTTACTAAGCCACTAAGCTACATTACAGTTCCGAGTCCCTACCCTACTTTCTCAAGATATGCTATCATACAGAATCATACATACAGGGTTACAGGACTGAACAGAATCATACAGAATCATCCAGTTGAACAGTTGGACCTTTCAGTCTAAGTCCGGGTCGGAATCCAAAATGTGAGCGCGAGAAGTCTGACGGGCTGGCCTCCACTCTGCCTGTGCAGACATTGGCGTCACAACCTTTGAAGAAAAAGCATTGCTGGCAGCCCCGGAAGCGACAGCAGCCACGTACGTCAAGTCAAGTCCAGAATCATCCTCGATGCTCATGTGAAGGCATGCGAGAACCCGTTGCACATCTGCTACAACTACAGCAGTGAAGCCAAGCTGACCTTCAAAGCCTGTGAGATCAACGGGCCCTTTGCCAGGCACTGGATACCTGAAATCGAGCGCGGGCTGCGAACAATGAAGTGACAGCAAAGTTGAATTTCCACCTCTGCAGGCTTCAAAATATCAGCACCAGTGGCCGAAACAAGAAACAATTCCAGTCCAATCTTTAGTTTTTACCCTTGCAAAACAAGTCATCAAATCATGGGAAAAACAGACGGTACACGCCGTGAAATTTTATATAATTATATAATCTATATATATATAATATAGTATATATATATTTTATATATATATAATAATATTATATATATATATATATATATATCTCATAAGATCATATATTAAATATATATTGCCATATTGCATATCACCATCATAATTCATAATATCTATATCCAACCACGCGTATGTCTATGCCAGCACCGTTTGATGAAATCCCAAATGGGAAATCAAAATTCAAAATTAAGCATTGCTCATTCCCCGTTTCCCGTTTTCAATTCTGGCTCTATTTCTTGTCATAGAATCAGTGCAAGTGGCAATGCTCTTCCCCACGGCAAAACATGTTGCTGTTGCTGTTTCTTTTCTGTTCTGGGCCATTGGCTCTGAGATATGGGACATGCGCCGATGATCAGAGATAAAATGGATATGAATACGATGAATCTAAATATGATGATGTAGCGAATGATTCTGAATGAGTCAATGGGGGACCAACATGAGAGATTTTTGAAAATGTTTTCGTTATTTTCAAAATTCCGAGTTGTAAGTTTGAAATGGTACAATGAGATACTTAGATATTGAAGCTCCAGCAGGACTCCGCCAATTGAATTTGATTGGCTTAGTTATCAGTTATCACTGATCACTGGTCAAATGATTTGGCACCAGGAAAAAAGGGTCAGAACTCAGAACATGCAGGCGAGAAACCACTTCTTCTCATCTGCAAATTCTGCGGTGCGAAGGTAGTCTGGAATGTATGCCTTTGCAAAGTCAATGCTGCCATTGCCCCGCAGCCGATCAAAGATTCCTTCGGAGACAGCGGTCACCTGCATCCGAAGCAGGTGGCCTGCCAGCTCCCTCCGGCTGCTGCCAGAATATACATCCAGGATGTGGGCAAAGCTGAAAGAGCACTTGGATGTGTCCGACATCTGAAGGAATTTCCAGAAGATATTGTCCTTCGCCTAAGCTGGGGGCGAGTTCCCTCACTTGGTAGGTTGGAATGAAGCAAAGACTGATCATATGAATCATATCAAATCCGATCATATCAATTTGAATCATGGCCATGAATCCAACCATGTTCATAGTCCGACAGGAGGAGTGATGCAGGTGAGGTGCCTAAATTTCTCCTACCAGAAATGTAAAATGAGTCAAAATGTCAATAGTAGTATGCAATCTTAGAATCAGGGCGAAATCAAATTACACATTCATACGCACACAGTTACACAATAATCAAGAGTAATAGTACACAGTACTACACAGTAATCGGTTCTGACTTGCTGACTCACAATCGGGCAGCATCAGTACTATGACTCCGACCATGGAACTCATAGTCAGGAGGCCGGAGTTAGAAATGCAATATATATCAAGAGCACCAACGAGTTTGTAACCTCACTTTCGGATTCTTCAGATCTTTCTTTGCGACCAAGAAGCCTCAAGAAGCTTCTTGGCAAGGGCGAGGCCCATGTCAATCACAACCGTGAAGTCCGACAGAAGAAACTTCTCGCATCTCTTCACCTTCTCAAACAAGTCCGTGCCATGTGCAACTTCCTCTGCGAGTTCTGAAGGTTCGCCCCGGATCAACATGCAAACATCTTTCATGGCCTGCAGGTTGCTCACCATGGAAGTGATGTCGTCCTGCAACTGGTTGGCGCGATCCCTCTGGGTTTGCCCTGCCTTTTCGTTGGCCTGGACCTTCTGCAGGTTCACTTCAGCCCCCGAAGCCTTGGCAAGCCTCCGATCAAACTCGTTGCTTCTGATCAAACTTTCCCAAATGGCCTCTGGCGTGAGCTCCGCCAACAACTCCTTCGTCTTCGCTACAGTTGTCAGGGTCACCTCAATGCGCTCTGTGGCCTTGGCTGCTTTCTCAGCCAACGCCTTCTGCTTCTCAGTGATCTTCGGAGCTTTTGACACCTCGTCTTCTGGTCCAGAGTCGGCTGGCTCGGCCTTCCTTTTCCCCTTGCCTGAGGCCTTGGCTTTTGACTTGGGTTTCTTGTCTGCCAATCGCCTTTCTGTAGATCCTAAGCGTGGCCGGGGAAAGCATTGGCAACATGGTAGCAACTGAATGGGCCGCAGGTTTCTAAATCTTTTGGGTGGGGTTAGCCATGAAACTGAATCTGAAAAGTTGAAATTATGTGATGTCCATCCATGTTGTCATTCAACCATGAAATAGGGGGAACCCCGACAAGAAGCTGCTAAAGGCTAAAGATGTTTGCTCAGGAGGACCACGTTTGTTTATCTTGTCAGTAGTCATGTGAGCAAGCTGCCTTGATGGCAAGGAACATGGAAGAAACTTAAGATCCAGGAATTCAAGGGCCACACTGCGACCCACACACACAAGCAAAAGATTTCCAAACATTCAGCAGCTCAATGAAGCCGGGAGGGCTGAAGGTTGAATATTTCTGGGCGGGCAAATCCTATGGCCTATGGCAGAATTTAGAAGATGGATAATGGATGATCAATACAAAAGTCTAAGAAGACATGACTCGACTGAGACGTGGTCAAGCCTCATCACTCATCCCCAAGTTGAGCTCAGTCAAGCACGGAACCCAGTATGCTGCTGCCAAACGCCAGGGCTGAATTTCTTTCATCTTGGACTTGCGCACGGCAAGTATGTCAAGTGCCACCTGCCACTGGAAAACAGCCGGCCACTCACATGATTCAATGACTGAATCTTAAAAGTTTGATAATGTGGAACATCGTCCTAGTCCAGTCTATGCTTCAAAAGGCAGTAATGCCAGTACTTTGCAGTAAAACTCTCGCAGCAGTGTTTGACACAGGCCAGTAGGCCCAGCCTGGCGCTTGCTAAAACAAATGTGAACCATATGACTGGATTGGAACTCGACTGCGTACTCGATATTAAATCAGTAGCGGTATACGGTATGATCGATATATGAATATGCCGCTAGAGCCCGAACAAACCTCTTCAAAGCGGACATGAGAAGTTGCGAGTTGCGGCTGTGACTTTCGATTTGGCTAGTGTCACATATGTCACATAGTCAGACCATAGTAACATGTCAAACTGTCAAACTGTCAAACTTCTTGGGGCCAGGCTGGGCTAGACTTGCGTAAAATTGAATCACTATAGACTGTAGTGTCACTGCGAGTCACTATAGTTATTTCCACTCGAGTTGAAAAAGTGGATTCCTATGGGACAGCTGCTGGAAAAAACCGTCACTGAGCTCCGCTGGCATTTGGGCATCCACTGCATGTACCCCCATCTCCTCAAATGTTCGAAGCATCTCGATCATCTCGGCTTCTCAATTTGATTGCAGGGTGCTGCATTTGCTGTGGGACTCTGAGTCTGAGTCTATCTCGACTTCAATTTCCTCGAACTCATCATCATCTGATTCGAATTCTCTGCCAGGTTTTAGCACCTTCTTATCTCTCTTCAATTCCGATCTTTTCTGCGTGTGCTTTTGAAACCAAGAGGAGTAAGGAAGGATGCTGTTCTCATCGAAGGTGTTCTGCTCCTCCTTGGTCAAATTGCGCCAAGTCTTCCAACACCTCTCGACCTCGAAATCCCAGCCATCACTTGTTTCGAGGTATTCCAACCCACAAAGACGCAGGAATTCCAAAGATGCCATGATCTTCAGCATGGGGTGGCCAAGCGGAAGGACATGAGCTGGTGGATTGCCAAGAGGAACTGCTGGCTTCAACTTCTGCTGCTTCTTGGGCTCGAGATCCACCGGCTGACCACATCGCTTTGGCATGATGCCACAACTAGAGATGCTGAAACGGAAACGTTTTTTGCCAAAACGGCTTCATTCATGGGCAAAGATTTAGATGGTCCATAGCTTGGGACCATGAATGTGAGTGAAGGAATCAGGAAATTCAAAATCAAATCGCAAACGACTATAAAATAGACCGTGTATATTGTATATGATATACATTATATAACACATACACAACAAAATGGATCATACATTATGTAACTGTTTGAATCATATGATCGGATTTGAATCATTCATATATTCATATCATATGAATTTGAATCAGTTAAATCAGGCCGACAATCAAATCATAGTCGTTTGTTGGGATCTCTTTGTCGCTTGTTGATTTTTCATAATCGGAATTGCTAGAACCAAACGTCTGACAAATTATCACTGTCAATATCATCATGTCATTGCCAGCGTGCCCTCATAGACAACAGCATCAGAATGCAACTTGGTTCCTGCCTGCATGACTGACTCTATGACTAAGTTTGAGATTGCAGTTGTGATGGCAATGCTGCCAGTGACTTCCATACCGCACCAGTCAAGGACTCGGTCATGTGAAGCTAGTAGTTAGTTAGTTAGTTATGTAAATAACTGGTCACTCAAGTCAGGTATGAAAGAAAAAGAAGCAAGCAGCAAGCCAGCCCAACCCAAAGGATTCAGTAGGCTGAGAGTCTGTTGTCTTCCTCACGTTCATCATCATCAGACTGGATTCCAACTCCCGAAGACTTTGACGTACCGCTACCAGAACTGGAAGAATCGCTTGACTTGCCGCTGCCGCTGCTGTCACTGTCATCATCCTCAGCGGCCTTCTCCACACTTTCCTCAGCGAAGACAGGATTGCAAGACAAGGAAAGGAAATGGAAGGAGCAACCGCCGTCCATGGGCTGATCTGTGAAGAACACTGTGGAATGCACGTACTGAAAAACAAAGCCAAAACAATATGTATATTGTATACTGCATAATAATATGTAACATGTTCTGGTGTTCAGTGATCAATCCATGGCAGCTGGCCAACGACAACAGAATGCCTGGCGCAATGTGGTAAGCCAGCCGAGTTGCTTTGGCATTTGTCTGGATGTCATACTCAGCCCTGGCCTTCTTGAAACTCTCTTTGGCAGCACTTTTGGACTCATGGGTTTCCTCCTTCACCCTTTTGGTTTCCAGCCTTGTTCCCGTCAACATGATGGTCTTGTCTTCTACCGGTACGGAATCCTTACCTGTCTTTGGATGTTTCACTATCTTGAGCCCCTTCTCTCTGATCCAGCGCTTCTTATCAGAAAGGTGCTTGAGCTTCTTTTTCCCCTTGTAGTTGTCCTGGATGAACTGGTAGATGCTCACAAGGGTTGAGACCTTGGTGTGTGGGACAGCTGTATCTTTGAAATGAAATGCACGCTGGAAGCCACATGGCCCCATCTCACATTCACATACCACTGACTGGGCAATCATTAAGTAGACAATCTGGACTAGCTGGACGCAAGCCTAGCCCAGTAGAAAAAAACTTGGCCTGCAGCCTGAATTTTTAGCTGAGCTGAGATGACAACTAAGACACACAAGTCACAAGTCACTAACTTCCACAAGCAACCGGCAGAACAAAAACGCAAACCGCGGTAAACAGTAAAGCTTGGAATGCTTCTGCATGAGCTTGAGCAACTGCGTGGAGATGAATGTGGCTGAGGAAAGATGTAATTGAATTATTTGAATCATTCATGCCCGCATCGACTCTTGGGCAAAGCTAAGGGGCTTCCTGAAAGTCCACGTAGTCAGCCTCACTCTTCTTGACAAGCTCGGCCAAGCTGCAACGCTCATGACGTGGGCGTCGGTTTGGAAAAATAAGTTTTTCCTCAAGCTTTGCTTTTCTCAGGGTGCACCACCTGAGCCAGCCCACCACAATCAGTTCCACACTGGGCCATCGGGATTGATAAAAGGTTTTATGATACATATTACATATGTCTATATTTCTATGTCTACATCACCTACAATTATGTCATATAATATAATACATCAAACATTGAAATAGACATCATTTATCTACCATATCATATCATCGAATCATATACACCATCATATCAATCGAATCACATCATCATATCATATCATATCATCAAATCGTTTCAACTTGTGAACCTATCTATGTCCAGGGTTCCACGTTCTCAGAAAGGAAGGTGAAGGTGAAGGTGTGAACGCATCCCTTGTTCCACCTCAGGATTTTTTCCCCTTATAGGGCCTCCACTGATACCAATACCTTCCATGTTCACGAATACGCTGACAAGTCAAGTCACTTCTCCTTGACGCACTTGTGTTGGTCGATTGAAGCCCTCAACTCATGGAGCCTCACTCCCTGAAAGCTGCCACGCGCCACATAGTAGCAAATTGAGCAGTAGTTGCCCTTGTCCTTCACTGGAAGGACAGGTGATTGGTGGCCTTCCGGGCAGTCCTTGGCATGCGAGCCAGCACTTGCAGGAGTGGCTCACACAGGTTCAAAATCTTCCTGCTTCCCTCTCCGATGAAAGCCCAGCACATCAAAATCACGCAAAGAACCTGCAGAATCAAGACTTCAAGCCCCCCGGTCCCTGCCAAGTATCCTTGTCTTGTGAGTTCCAATCTTGATCGCACAGGCGGCACCCCTCACCCGATGCAGGCTGAGTTCCCTCCTTCTCGGTGTCACTCAGATCCATGCTGTTCCGAAAAGAACAAAAGCAGGGACCAGGGAGCACTGCTGGCAAACAAAGGCAAGTGCAGGACTGGGCCAAAAAAGGCTTTCAAAACCAGCAACCAGTCTGACTGATGATGAAATTGAAACCTGGTCTCTGACGGAAGGAATGTCACAAGCCACAGATATCTGAAATGTTGTGTGCAAAAACGCCAAGCAGACAAACACTGTGACAAACAAAAGACCTCAAGAATCAAGAAAATCATCACTGAATCGAAGCATCGTCCTTTTTAATTGCAAGTCATCAAAAACACAGTCAAACACCAAATTTCTCAAACAATTAATCAATCATTGCATTGAGCCTGAAAAATCTCATCCCGCACCATTCATCACCCAACACCACGACTCTGTCCGGACCAGCCTGGGATGGAACGAAGGCCCACTTGCCAATGTGCCACAGCTTCATCGATGTTGAAAATGCAGCTCCAAAGCCCCGGAAGTAAACTCCCATACTATGAGTGGCCGAGCCTGGGCGTTGGGATGGCTGAATGCTGTGACAGGCAACGGGAATCAGAATCCAAAAGTGGGAGGTCAGGACAGGACAGTCAGTATAGGCATAGGGTGTAGGGTATATGGAAAGCTGAAAGGCTCAGACCGTCTCGGTCTGTCTGTACTTGTTGATCTTCTCTTGGCTCTTGAATGCAAACCTACTAAGATACCCTGACCCTAACATACCGATATCAAATCAATCAAAAATCACATAACTATCATGTGATATATATATATATATATA
>Ga0126342_10014890_pt1 | contig 13683 bp, 10 predicted proteins | sample Cyp1metagenome_FD_92528 | JGI IMG/M metagenome (GOLD analysis project Ga0126342, IMG submission 92528) | Coral microbial communities from Lord Howe Island, Old Settlement Bay, Australia - Cyphastrea 1 metagenome | ecosystem: Host-associated > Invertebrates > Cnidaria > Coral ...
TCAGCACCAGCATCAGCATCAGCATCACAATCAGCACCATCATCATCACCATCATCAGCATCGCCATCAGCATCAGCACCAGCATCAGCACCAGCATCACAATCAGCACCATCATCAGCACCATCATCAGCATCGCCATCAGCATCAGCACCAGCATCACCATCAGCATCACCATCAGCACCAGCATCAGCACCATCATCAGCATCGCCATCAGCATCAGCACCAGCATCAGCATCAGCATCACAATCAGCCCCATCATCAGCACCATCATCAGCATCGCCATCAGCATCAGCACCAGCATCACCATCAGCATCACCATCAGCACCAGCATCAGCATCAGCATTTCTTCCCAACGCAGCCCACCGCCCGCCTTGAGGTGAGGTCGATTTCGTGGAGGATTTGGGCCCGAGCGCCTCAACGGTGCAGAAGGGCCGGATCTTGGCCCTTGGAGGATGTGGGGAACCCGGTGGAACCCGGACGTAGGGAGCGGGTGGGGGGCCATAAGGGCCATAGGTAACACTGGAGGACGGTTGATGAAGTTGATGAAATTCATGGTTTTTGATGGTTCTTGATGGTGGTTGCAGTTGGGGAGAGAGTTTTCTTTTTGATCTGCAAAATGTTGATGTAATTAAGATGTCGATGGAACCGGTGTGAATTTGCTGGTTGTGCATGTGGTTGTGCGTGTGGTCACTTTTTTGGGTGGTGGTGGCAATGACCATGCAAATGGCGATGACAGGGCAACTTTGTTTTCTTGCAGATGTTTGCAATTTTCTTTCAGGAACTCCAAATGTGGGATGCCACTCCCATTCAATTTGATAGTCCTCATTGAGACGAACGGATATAAGTGGAACCCAGTAGCTCTGGAGTTCAACAAATTTCTCGACACTCACATCAGTCACATGATCCGGAAAAAACCCGAGATCTGGCTATGGATCAATATCTATTACTCAGCTAGCTTGGTGTGAACTACAGGGTACAGGTTTTGACCCATAGCCATCTGAGGTTGTCGCAACTGCCTGTGTGGCGGTGGTGGTCGCGTCATGACTGAAGCATCTGACCTCAGCAAAACCAGTTCTGGTGGAGGAACTGTTGTCCCCACTGGTGCCAAAGAAGTAGTCCCTTACCTGTACTAATTGAGACTTTGAACATCAAGAACGATCAAGAATGGGAATTTAGCTACAAATTCACAAAATGAATCAATCTACATCCAATACTAAAGCAGGTTTGCAGGCAGGTACATATGCAAAGGAAGTGATTACCTTCCGGCGATCAAACATGGCAGTGGGATATTTTCGAGGTGCTTTGAAACCATGAAAGTGTACAAAAGGACCTTTCAATTGCCAGGGTTAAACTTGTTGACCAAAGATCAGCCTCTCCTTTTGCTCGGAAGTTTGAGCAGCTCCGCCGCTCAGGTCGCTTCTGGCTCAGTCCCCAGAAACGTCATCATTTCAGGAGGCTGCTTTCGTGATGTGCTGAAGGCGTGGATGGGTTGATGGTCGATGGTTCTATGTTGGCTTGGGATCCGGCTGCTGGAGGGAGCTTCCAACCTAGTAACCAGACCCAGACAAACTTCCGATACTTTGCAGTGCTTGTAGTTTGCAAATCTCATTGGTAGGTTTGATGGATCAGAGGGGGTTCATTCTGTGGCCCTGCTTCGTTGCTTCCATTGAACAGATTTAGAGGGTGGCTTCCAAAGCACAACCAGAATCTTTGCCATTAATCCATATTTATCCTATCCCGTGATTCAAAAAACATATTTCTCCCATTCTATGGTCCCAAAAAGGTGATTTCATCCCCTACATGGGGAATTTCCCATGGTTCATGGGGGATGGGATGTGAACTTCTTGGACGTGGCAGATGGATGGTGAGGGATGCCGCTGCGGATCTGCTGGCACCTGGGTGGTGACGCCCTCTATAGGCAGGGGATGTCCATGGTAGAAACCACCAGGGGATGATTTTGGGGACCCGTTTATTTCAGGACACCTCCACATGGCAATAGAGAAAATATGAGAAAATCCCATGGAAAAACAGATAGGTTTTGACACATCAGCATACACACTTGCAGGATTCTGAATGCTCTTTTTGATGCATAGTAGGAGGTTTCCGAAAATCCTCTTCAAGTATCTTCAAGTCATCTACATAAATTAGACCATGACTTAGTATTGAAACCTATGGTGATGACCGGACAGGCCGACGTCGACGCATGAGTCCTGCACCTGCCAGGCGGGCCAAGAGTGGGATGCCGAGGTCGAGAAATCGGCTGTTGATGGTTTTTGAAAGTGAGACTGGATATATTGGATACATATTATACATATATTATATATATATATACATATATAAGACATATCACATATCATATATAACTATTCAGATGAGCAGAATATATTCTCCAATCATATCATATATCTAATATAGTCTATATTAGATATATGATATGATTGGAGAACATATTCTGCTCATCTGAATAATCTGAATGCAGACCTACAAGTAGCCTGAAGCTTGAGGCGTGCGGCCTCAGATAGACATCTTGTGAATTGATTTTGAAGGCAGACCTTCTGGTTCAAGTTGGGCGGCCTGGTTCCCATCTGTAGGACTTGGCGCCGCCGGGGCTTGCAAGACAATGGCGGATGAAGACAATACTTGGTTGGTGGACATGATCGTTCAAATGGTGAATTCTCCATCTTGGAATGAACCCATTGATGCCTTCGTGGCAGAAAAATGCCTGATCTTCGACAACCTTGAGGAAGAGATGAAGCATGAGTACATGGAGTTGCACCAAGAGTTTGGTGGCCTGGTTGAAAGTCTTCTAGCAGCACACTTGCTGGAAGTCGACATTTCGCCCGAGGATTTTGAGAGACAGGTGATGGAAAGTGGCTTGAAAGATGATGAACGCATGCAGAGAGTGGTGTTGCAGCTCATTGCGGCCGAGGATTTCCTAGAATTCCGGAACATGATGCTTCGGCAGCATCTGAAGATGCAGCAGGAGGCTCAAGGCCACTTCGGTCCAACCATGAGTGCCGAGGAGGAGCGTTTGGCCAACGATGCTGCCATCGCGGCAGCCATCGCGGCGGATGCCTCCACCCTCGAGGAACAGCAGGCGGCCGCCGCGTCCCTGGCCGCCCCGGCTGCCTCGGCGGCCCCGGCTGCGGCTGCGCCCGTGGCACCGGCACCGGCGCCCTCGGCGGTGGAGGAGAGGGCCTTTGGTGCCGCTGGGGGATCCTATGGCCGGGCAGTCTTTGCACCAGGCAAGCAGAAACCCGCCGGCAGCGCCAAGGCAGCAGCGATCCGAAAGGCCTTGATGAATGGTTTGCGGCCCAGTTAGTGATGTGATTTGGTTGTGACGAGAAGTCCCCTTAAAGGGGAGCACTGCAGCGAATAGTGCAGGAAAAAGACAGTGAGTCGCATTGCTCGCATTGCGTATTGAGTCTTGGTGAGAAGGTCGCTGTTTTTGTAGAATTTTGATGGTAGTCATTCCGTTGCGCATTTCACAGCATTGCAGTATCTCTGTTGTTGGGCCTGCTTGGCCAGCTCTACCATTTGCAGCATGATGAACCAAAGTTGCTCCCCGATCCCTATCTCAATTGCTGACCTTATTATTGTAGATGTATAATTGAGTGATTAAACATGATTGAAATATCAGTCATATAAATCCGGGAGCCACTGTGCGAACAGTATATCATTCCCACCAAATGTACATATGGCTTTGTTTTAAAATAGGGGGCCCCTAATTTCCTTGGTCAATCATCATTATACCCATTAAAAATTGCTGGTAAATCAGTAAATTCCCCATTTTCAGACCCAAATCATACTATGTGGTTCTATCTCCAATCATCTCCGTTAATTTCCATTAGATCCATTTTAGGATGCCCATGAAATTCCATTAAGTTCCATTAGATCCCATGTGACTTAGCTGAACCCCATGGGCCCTATCCCATGGTTATCGAAAAACTCCAGGCATCGTTGGCTCCGACGTTTCCATTGGCCAAAGCTTTGGGGAAAGACGGCACGACCTGCCCCGCAGCCCATGTCCGGCACGGCCAGGGGCCCAGTGGGTGGTGCAGCCTGTGGTTCATCATGATATAACCAAAAACAACCATAGATAGCAATTATTAGCACAGGTTATATCCACTAAGAAAGACAACTATTTAGTTATTTTACTTCAAATGATCCCCACCCTGACATATTGTTTTGACATTCTATCTGGCATTCTATTTGACATACATTCTGACATTCTATCTGGATGCTATTTGGCGTCTATTCTGACATTCTTTCTGAAATTCTTTCTGGCATTCCATCTGGCATCTATTCTGACATTCTTTCTGACATTCTATCTGACACATATTCTGGCATTCTATCTGGCATTTTTTCTGGTATTCTGTGTGACATATGTTCCGACATTCTATCTTGCATTTTTTCTGGCATTCTGTCTGACAGCATCCGGAGCTGGCGATATGGCTCGGATCCGTTGAACTAGAGACCCTCACCTGGCAGGTGGGGAACAATCATAATGGACAATGGTGGTTGATAATGGCTGATGATAGATGAAGAATGGATAACTGGAATAATGTGGGAAACCAATCATATGTGAATTAATTTGAATCATCCCATCCCCCGACAATATTGTATAAATAGGGACACATAGGGATTGCAATGAGATATTAACTATCAACCATAGGGGTTAATTAATGTGGAAAACCCAATGGCATAAACAACTTTGGGGATGGTTGGAATCCCACCCATAGAACATGTGATTTTGGGGATGGTTTATGGCATTGGATTTACCACATTAATCGGAGTGCAATTTCTACAGGACATCAAATGAAATTCAACATAATTCAACGCAGGATTCAGAAGCCACTTTGATACAAGAAGTCCCCAGGACGGCATCAATGCAGCCATGAATTCGACTTTTGTACAACCCAAGTGCATTTCTTTCACAACATCAGTAACATGACCAAATTTCTGCAGATTCCCAATTGGTGACTTCTATTTCCCAATGAAACCAACGTCTCTATATTCAAACCAGGTGACACTGCGCGTGGACAACTCCTTCGCTGTCAGCTTGGCGGGAGCCAAACTACCCCAACCCACGCCGTTGCCGCACTTCAACTTCCCAGTGGCGTACCTTGAAAACGCAATGGGATGCTGCTGGTGGCTGCCTTCAAAGGGGTCAATCCTTGGTATTTTTTTCCAAAGAAAACCATTCTAATCATTGCGGGGCCATAGCTGTCACCTGATTTTTCTTCAATGCTTGGTGAGGTGCAAAGGGTCACAGCAAAACGTTCGCCGTGGTGCCGTGTTGCAGCCTTTCAGGTTACAAGTGAATGACGCTTTGGTGGTGCCATCGGACCAGGATGCCAGCTGGTTGCTGTCGGGTCTCACTATGTGATGCCGCCCTGTTCCCGTTGGCGTCCAATTGGAAGGGACGGCAAGGGAAGGGATAAATGGGGAAAAATATCAAACTAAGCTTTTGCGAGGCTTTACAAACATAGGGACGTTTGACGGTCTTCACATCCAGAATGGGGAAAGAAACCCGAGTGTTTTGGTAAGTGCTGCTGTTTGTAGAGTTTATATAGGCTGTATGTAGGCTGTTGTAGAGTTTATGTTGGCGTTATCGCAGCAGTGCTGCCTGCAGCAGTCTTGTTCGGAACACGCCGAGCGACGCGAGGGGAGTGTAGGAGGAACGACGGAGGGTACCAAGGGTGAGTGAGGCAGCGGTTTTTGCTGAAGCAATCCAACTGCTTGACAAAACCGGCTTTAAAGAAACCAGTTGCAACATTCATGGTTACAAATGGTTTACAACCACCTGTTACAGGTGGAACCTCTAGCGTCAACCCTCATCCAGCAGTTTTTTAAGTTAAACCGCGCTGGCAACAGCCATCAACAACCCATAGCAACATCACAACATGACACATTTACCCTCTGGTTATGTCAAAATAGCTATTGAAAATGACCATTTATAGTGGATGTTCCCATTGAAAATGGTGATTTTCCATAGTTATGTTAGTTTACCAGAGGGTAAGTGAAAAATGTTACACAAATAGCTGTGTATAACTTCCAACATTCCAACGTAGACGAACGCCAAGAGGGTGTGACGCAAATCATTGCAGCAACCAGCGGAGCTAGCTCCGGAAATGTTGTAACTACGATGCGGCCGAGAGATCCAAGGTCCGAAATGCTGCAAACACCGAAGAAATTAGATATTTTAGGTCCAAAATGGTACAAAATACCCTGGACATGAACGATTTTAGTTCCAAAATGCAACAGCTACCATGCGCGATGGCAGGTTCGAGTTCCGACACCTTGCAAATACCATGCAAATACCACGCAAAGAGGGGGGTTTGATGGGTTTGGAATCTTTTGTTGATCTCAATATATGTCAACAGTATTTTTTTTTGGGATCCCCTCACCCTACGGTGCCAGGTTGTCAGATCAGACGGGCTCCACGCTGAAACACTTCGGGGCTGGGTGGGGTTCTGAGATCTGGGACCCTTCCGTCACCAGTATTCGTCCATCGCGGATATCTGGGTTATCCTCAGTTGGCGAATTTTTGGTGCTTTTTTACTGGGGAAAGCCATCGGATAAGCCATTGGATGATTTTAGACAAAGCCAGAAATCGTGATGAACAGGTTGAATCACCCTGAGATGAGACAAGCGTGATGGAGATGATGCAAGGGGATGAGGTTGAGTGAATCCTTCAATCATGTTTGAAACCGTTGATGGTGTTGCGGCATGGATTCTGCAGACAAAAAACGAGGCCTTTGCTCCTGAATTTCACAAAAGACAATGATGGTCGGGCACTCAGGGAACATATTCAAATAAAACACCATCAAAATCCATCAAATAATTATAGCTTCAATGGATTGGGTTTCAGTCTCAGTAACTTTTCTCTTGAAGGATGGCAGCCGAGATCAAAAAATTCGAGATCTTGTGGAACCGAGGACTGGAACTGGCTTTCTCCTCCATTTTGCAGGCAGAGTTTCGCTCAGCTTTGCCAGTATCAAATGCACACACTTAAATAACTTAAATATGGAGGTTTCGTTTGCTCATAGCTGGAAGATCAACACAATTTTGATAAAGAACACGGATTTGCAGAACACAAAAAAAATGATCACTTGATTGGTGGTGCGGCAAGATTCCTCACCACATAACATAGATGCCTGAAGTATCGTACAGGGGATTGACCTATATAGCCTATATCCATCCGCAGTATACATATCAACCCATAACAGAACCATCCAACAATAACGGGCCTCCAAGACGTAGAATCTAACTGAGTCTCTAACGAGCGGCTAACGTTTGGATTCCACATTTTCAGGCCCGCGAACTGCAAATTTTGCATGCGCGGCACATCACCCTGCGGCAGAATGCCGCCATCGATGCCAATGTGCCGGGGGGACGCAGCGATCGAGCTGGTGAGCTGGGGAGATCAGGCCAAACCAATGGCTTATGGATGCTTATGGATGTTTATGGTTTATGGCACTTTAGTATGCAGTAGCTGGAACCATGGCTATTCTTAGTGAATGACTAAATGACTCCACAGAGGAATCTCTGTGGAGCCCGAGAAAACCTGGATTTCCAGAGGTTGTGAGCAATCGAAATGAGGATCTCAATCTTGTAGGATGGGCCAGTATGGATCTGAAATGTCAAATCCATGAAGATCTCTGAACAATCTTCCCCCCCCAAAAAAATAAAGGAGCCGGTGCGACTTCAACAATGCCCAGTTCATGCGTGGTGATTGATGCTTATATGGGGGTTATGGATTGCGGAGGAGGTAGTCATAGGTAGTCCATTTTCGTTTTCTGTCCAAAGATGTTGCACCCCAAAAATCCAGTGTATTACCCTCTGGTAAACTAACATAGCTATGGAAAATCACAATTTTTAATGGGTAAATCCACTATAAATGGTCATTTTCAATAGCTATGTTAGTTTACCAGTGTTTTATCATGTTTTATCATCATTTTCTGCATGACAATTCCCACATTTTGGGGTAATTCTGGACAAAGCCACCTGGGAATCCAGGTGGCGAGTCTGGTTGCGGACGAGATCCATGCGCATCAGGGGGCGTCCAGAAGCCCAACCACGGTGGTTGCGGCCAAAAATCATTCGTCAACACCCACTTTGCTAGTCATCCAATGGTTCATAGGGATTTATAATAACCATTATAAGGATCCTTATTATGGATGGGATGACCATCAACCATATAGTGAGTATTGACCATGGCTCACATGGATTTCCTGGGATTTCCCCAATGAATCTTTTTTCTTCGGGAGAATTTGGCCTGCAGTTTTTAAGCGGTTCAGCCGTTGGCGCCACTTCCCAGGCTGGGTCAGGGCGAAGGTTTCTTCAAGATGCAGGCCAAGAAGGTGATCTTGGGCAGCGGACGCTTGCGGGCTGGCTCCATCATTGCTGAGGAGGAGATGGCGATCTGCAAAAATCTGCCAGGGAGATGAAACGAGATTTGAGGCTTATTTGAGTTATTTGAGGACTTAGACTACCCCATGGTACCCCCCAAAATCCCGATAAATCCACTGGTTGAGCATTTTCCCTGCAGGATCTGGTGATCAAGCGTGGGAGCCGCCTTCAGGCGATGATGGGTGTGATAGACCAGTGATAGATGTGGTCATCCGAGAATAGGTCGTATAGGTCGTGCCCTTGCCAGGAACCCCAGCAGTTTTGTTTTTGGTAAACACACAGTGGCATGGTGTTGCGTTGCGTTGCCAGTCCAGCCAACGTCGTTGCGACCAACTTCCAGTACGCTTGTGGGAGTCCTCAGGGAGTGCGCATGAATCATTGCGTGATCCAGCTGTGTCTCCCAAAATCAGAGACCTCCCAAAGTCTCCAAACCTGACTGTTTTGTTTTTACTGCCTCAGGATGAGTCCTTGTGATGGTTTCCTTTCGACGATGGATCCTTCCAACCAAAGCTGGTTTGAGAACGTGAGCTTCGACATCATGCTTGCCAGCAGGCCAAGCCTTGCCCATGGATGACATTGTGGACCAATGAAGTGGTGAGAAGTGACCATGGTCCATGGTCTGAAGTTTGTGAAACCGTTGCATCATATAAACATGGGTCAAGACACCTAGTCACCTAGTGGTACGTCACCCCAAAAAACTGCGCAGGGAAAGGTGAATATGGCATGATGTGGCACTTAGACAAACTTGACACATTTTAAACAAAGCATTCCTGCACATGGGCATAGGGTCAGAGAACCAAGATCTTTTTTCAGGAATGGCAGCATCGTCGTGGAGGATGAAGCCGAAATCTACGTTCCAAGCTCAAAGACCTGAGAGATCCGAGATGTCAAAGATTGAGATCCAGACTGATAGGGAACCTGAAAACTGGAGTCTGACTGGAGAAAAGGCTGCCATTTTTGGAGTACCTATGAGTACCTGAAAACTCGCAGCTCTGCCAAAGGCTGGATCCTTTCTCCTGTGCAGCAAGGAGAATATCACAGTGTCTTGGCCGTGGCTTCAAGAGGGGGCTTGTCTCATTTGGAAAATGGTGGGGTCATGTTGGATCTACATGGGTCCCAATTTTCGAAAACAAGGCGGTCATTTCCTATGGTTTGAACAATTTACTTTCCTATTGTTTGACGGCACTTTAATTTTCGATTTTTCTTAGGACCTTACTAAGGTCACCTTAGACTCCTTAGACTGTCATAGTATGAAAGCAGTCTGGTTTGTCCTACTGTACTGCTTCCAGGAGGGTGATTGGATGGGCCCTCATTCAATCGCCAAGCTGTTTGATGCAGTGATGGGTCTATCAGTGAAGTGACAAAGGGATGCAAATGCCACAAGCAGGGTCCGTCATTGTAGTATATTCTTGGATTTGCGGAAGGTTTTTTTTCTAGTTTCCCTATCTATCGATCAATCTATTATTGGGGGAATGTAGTTTTTTTGTAGGAACTGCAATCCATAATCACAGGTGTGACCGGCAGTATAGTACCGAACCTGGGTGATAGGCAAAACACCAACCTTGAAGGGTCCCAAAATTAAAATTGTTGTCTTTAGGACCATTGCAGGGAAAACTAGATATGTAGCTGATCATATTCAGCAAAATCCCAGGGTGTTCCTTGCAAATTTCCCCTCAAAACACAACAAACCAATGAAAAAAGCTGGGATTTAAACCCCAAAAATCCCAAGAAATCCTCCATCTTCACCCAGCTTTTCCAATCGCCAGGTGCGCGGCTTAGTCAGTGCCAAAGGCCTCGGCTGTGCGCCCAACCGCGGTGAAGGACCTGGAACATCGCCGCAGGCAGGATAAACCATCTCCTAAATCACCATAAATAGCTGGTATAAACGGTATGGTTACCATTCCCAGTCATGGGTGGTTGAACATTGTTTTATCCACATTCAGATATATTGATGATCACAATCCATGAAGGATCGAACACAGCAACAGACAGGTTCAGAGTAGCAACTCTCGAAGAGGAGGCCGGCGGACGAAGGTTTTGACAGGATGATCAACCCATACTTGTGGATATACCATGATATACCCAACCAAGAAGCAACCAGTTCTTTGAGGAAATAATGCTCATGCTGCGGGTACAACCCTTTGCAAGGAATTGGGACTGGCAGCTTTGAGGTTGGTTCACTTTCGGCGCTTGTTGGACAGCTATCAAAAAGACGGGAGGTCTGTGACCCTCCAAAATAGAGGGTTTGCATAGCATTTCTCCAAAACTGTGAGAATTTGAAAGGAACCGATCCAAACTTGAGGGTTTGTTTATTTGAGGTTTTTTCTATATATAGGTATTTACACATAGTCTTCACATAGTTAACTTGTTAAACCCTTACACATAGTTAATTTATGTTAATTTGTTAAACCGCATATTAAACCAACCCCAATATTCCCATGTGATAAAAACAACATCCCCATATCATAGGTTTCTGGCATTGGGCTTCTTAGGCAACGAACTGACCTGCGGCGGTGGAGGGGGTGGACACTGCGGCAACGGTGGCGATGGCGTGCGGAACCGATCCCATGCGCGCTGCATGGGGACTGGAGGTGGGGCAGCTGGGGCAGCTGGGGCAGCTGGGGCTGGGCGAAAAAAATGGCCGGGTCTTGGAGGTTGGGATAGCCATGGAGAGCCATTTTTTTGGGGATACCCCCTGAGCACCCAGTCATTTTTTGGGTGGTTTTGGGTGACAGGCATGGGGCAAAATATGGCAAAATCGAGTTGAACATCGAGTTGTGAAACCCTAAGGGGCGTCCCAACATCAATGTTGGATCAACTAGCTTATTTCATGATATACATGATATAATTTTATATAATCAACATTAATCAACGAGTTATGGGAGTTATTTCCATCCAGGTCTCAAGGCCCATCAAGGCCTTATTTACCTCCAGGTCTCAAGTACGATGGCTGGTGGACCTCCGAAACGGTCACTTGGTGGCTGGTGTGACCAGATGCGTGTGTAATGTGGGATGAGTGTTATATGTCCTTGTATAATGTGTATAATATCATGTACCCTCTGGTAAATAAACATAGACCCTGAAAATCACCCATTTTTAATGGAAACTAGTCTTCCAACCCCTATCTGCCAGGGTCTATGTTAATTTACCAGAGGGTATATGATATGTATTATATAATACACATATCTGTATATAATATATTATAATATTGTTATAAGTTATGTACCATCCTGCTTGTAACACTCTGAAGCATGAACAGATGCCTCATGTTGACTGGAAACTATATTGCTTCAGGACGGATTTCTGGTGGCTTTTACAACAATCATCCCGAATTTCTAGCATCATCTAGAATCTGCAATCAATGCTTGGTAATATATATATATGTTGAGGTCATCAATATACATAATATCAACATATATATATATATATAAATGCTTGTTACTTGTTGGACCCACTACCCTTTGGTAATCAAAGATGGTGACGGAACATCCACCATTTCTAGATGATTTTCCCATTGAATCCTCCATTGCGGGGATTTTCCATTGCCACATTTGATTACCAGAGGGATCCAGAGGGTATATTCCATAATCATCCCATTAAACTCCCATTAAACCGTTAATGTTAATACCATGATTTACAAATGGGATTAGATAATAATACCATAATCATCCCATTAAAATCATCTAAAAATCATCCCATTAACTATAGTTAGTATCTATTTTTAGATGATTTTCCAATCTAATCCCATGGAAAATCACATGCAGTGACGCAATTTTGGCAACCGCGCGGGGCGCGCTGAATCAACGCTGAGTTTGGGAGCGCCAAACCTTCCAAAGTACCCACCTGGTCAGCCAGCGGTTGGAACCTCAGATGTGACCGGAAGCAATGCTGGAGGTATCTCAAAATGGTGAGATTCTCATAGATTACTGTATAGATAGCCTCTGGTTATTTAACGTAGCCATGGTATATATGGCCCATAGAAATAGATGGTTTACCTAGCTATAAAATGGTGGATCTTTCCATATAAATCACCATTTTCCCATGGTTTTCCCATGGTTTTGCTATCAAAAATGGCGGATCTTTCCATGGCGAACTGTTAGTCATAACTTCAAAAGTTTTTTTTTCTTTTTTCGATAATCCATGTGAGATGATCATGATGATTCTAATCATCATGAAACTTATAGATCATTAAGATGATCATTTGATCATGAAAATAGATTCCCATATTTTCATGAATAGACGATATCATTTTTTTTGAATCTATTGATGATGATTAGACAGTGGAACTGTCAATAGATCATCTATCGATGAAAAGAGATTCCCACAATGGGATGGTGATAATCTTGGACTCCAGCATTCAGAAACACACTTAGAAGGGGTTGAGCAACATTATGCGTTGCAGAATAGATGCTTTGATCCCTAAGTCACAGATCAGAATAGGGATTGGGTTGGATATCACATTAGTATCACTAATATCACATTCCATCCATACTCTAGTATCACTACATCCTAATACTCTAGTATCACTAATATCACATATCACATTCCATGAGTGGTTTATCTATACGTAGCATTTGGGTTTTGCGCTGGAGGTGGAGGAGGAGATTCTGCGGGTGCCGGCGGTGGCATCATCTGGATTGAAACGGCGGTTGGGTCCTTGGGCGGTGCCCCTGTCCCGTGGAGATAGATTTAGCCTCTGGTTATGCCAAAATAGCTATTGAAAATGGCCATTTATAGTGGATTTTCCCATTAAAAATGGTGCTGGTAAACTAACATAGCTATTGAAAATGGCCATTTATAGTGGATTTTCCCATTAAAAATGGTGCTGGTAAACTAACATAGCTATTGAAAATTGCCATAGAAATAGTGGATTTTCCCATTAATAGCATGGTGATTTTCCAGTTCGCTATGTAACAAATTACCAGAGGGTAACTGATGGCTAAAATGAGATACTGTATAGCACAGCCAGCTCCCAAAAAGACAAGTAACATCCAAATGAGATGGTCGGTCCAGGACCCGCTATCCCCAATGCTGTGGTCAACCACAAACTCTCTGCCTGTCTACACATATGGCAAAAATATATGCTGGTGTATACATAGTGTGGTCCCACATCTTGGAATTGTCAAGGAATCAATACTCAATACGAACAAACCTGGTGCTGTTTTTTTAGTTTTTTTTTTTTTTTTTTATGCAAAAAATTTCCTCAAAATTTTTTCATCAATTTCTCATCATGCACTCCCCCCCTGAAAAATGTTCCCTTCCCAAAAA